>Ga0123353_10001448_pt1 | contig 28983 bp, 12 predicted proteins | sample TergutLab28metaG_3_FD_92763 | JGI IMG/M metagenome (GOLD analysis project Ga0123353, IMG submission 92763) | Labiotermes labralis P3 segment gut microbial communities from Petit-Saut dam, French Guiana - Lab288 P3 | ecosystem: Host-associated > Arthropoda: Insects > Digestive system > Gut ...
GGATTAAAAAAGATGCGCTTGCTGGTTAGCTTGTCCCTGCTTGTCATGAATGGCATGGCACTGGGGAAAATCCAACATGGCGTGACCGCGCATCTTGCGGCAGTTACAAAAACCGGCCTCCCCTACGCCGCATGACCAATAGACTCCTGATTAATAAGGCGTCGCTGTACATCTCAATGAAATGGCTCTTTTGAAAAAGGTGTGTTTGGGCTCCTCCTTTTTGTCGTATAAGCTATAACTACCCTTTGCTCTTGTTCCTTCTGCCTCTTTTAGTCCTCTTCTTTAGTTCTTATAATTTGCTTTTCATTCTCAAATGCCTCACAAGCGAAATTATTGCAAAGCTTGCGTTGTTGACAATGCTGGTATATGGATTATAATGCTTCTCATGAAAAGATCTGCTTAATAAAAGCTGACCTTCTAAGTTAATGGTGTAGGAGACAATTTATACAGGCGGGGCTTTGTATGGATGGTAAAACATAGTGAGGTTAATCGTTAAAACTGGCTTTTATTTATTCATCTTTACTAAGATGATAAAGAGGATAAGGAGTAAATTATGCACAGCAAGTCATTATCACGCATTTTAATCGCAGTCAGTATAAGCGTCGCCATTATCTTTACGCTTGCTCTTTCTCTTGTCACGGACAATCATTTTTCAGATGACGCGTGGAAGCAAATCGTCGAAAGGATTGGGATCGGAGACTATGTCGATAATGATTTAATCCATTTACAAGTAGATTATTATGACGACCCGTCAAACGATATTCGAATCAAGTTTACCGGTACCGCGTCCAGTAGCGTGGGAAATGTAACCGTCACCCTTTTTAGGTGTACGGATATCGGAGAACAGATTGTTATGGATGAAGCGGGTGAGCTAGGCGCACTGTCGTCTCAATATTTGGCTGAAATGGAGGGTAGCCGTTTTACAACGCCTGATGTTCATTTGCAAAACGGTAATAACTTTTTCTTGGTAATGGCTATGGATACGGCAGGAAACCAGGCCCGGCAGTTACTTTCTGTCCGTTATTTTTTGGGTTATGTAGAGGATTTGAATGTATCTGATATCGAAACAACAGAAGACAATATCAAATACTTATCCAACTTAATTACTATTACGTTTAAACCCAATACCACCATGGAAAAAGCCAGATCTATCATTGAAGAAATCGGAGGAACGGAAGTTGGGAACATAGCCCTGACCAGGCGTTTCCAAGTAAAGGTTCCGAAGATGGAATATGCGGATTTGGTTGATTTTTCCAATAGAACAGCCGGTGCGTATGATGAAATTCTAAATGTTGAACCGGAGTATGTTATGGAAACAAGCCCGTATTCTACCGGAGAATCTCCGGTAGAAGAATCACTCATTGGAATAACACAACCTCCTAACGACCCATGGTCATCAAACGGGCGGAGGGCTCCAGATTTTGATTGGGATGAAGCCTTGCCATCCGGAGTTAACTGGAACTTGGAAGCGATCCAAGCCATGAGCGCCTGGGAGTATAAGCCGTTTTTCAGAGATTTTACTGTTGGCGTTATTGATATTGGTTTTACGCAGGGGCATGATGATATACTCATTCGATACGCAAATGACATTCGTGTCGAGGATGCACATGGCACGCATATAGCGGGGACCATCGGCGCGACGATTAACAACGGTGTCGGAATCAGCGGCGTGATGAACAAAGGCCATGTTCTTGCGTACACCTTGAACACTGAACCGATTCCGGGATCTCCATCCTCTTTCTACTATACTCAAAGCGAGATGCTTTACGCGCTTGTCAGCTGTATTACGAACGGCGCCAGCGTGGTGAACGTATCCTTGGGGGCTACGTATTTTGATGATATATCGGCGTTGAATGCTCGTATCCTTAGCGAAGGGCTCGATTATTTAACGGTAATGGCCGCGCTGCTGTCCGAAGGGTATGATTTTGTCATCATACAAGCTGCAGGCAACGGCGATACGAATCAACAGGCGATAGACTCGCGCTACAGCCTTTCATATAACGCAGTCCGCGCACTTGGGTCTATTCCATCCAATGACGTTGTCAACAGTGTTCTGCAAACCTATGGGTATGGCTTGGATGATTTTATCGACCGCGTCATTGTCGTTGGAAACGCTGAAAACGAAACTTCTTCCACACCGTTATTTAAACTGGACAGGTCTTCCAACTGCGGGGATTTTGTAGATATTGCGGCGCCGGGTACAGATATTTTCAGCACAGTGCCCGGAGGGTTTTTGCGGTTTGGCGGGTACGACTATATGAGCGGTACCTCAATGGCGGCGCCGCATGTAGCAGCGGTAGCTGCGATGGCTTGGAGCACAAATCCCCGTATTAGAGGCTCCGTCATAAAAAAGATTTTAACCGAAAACTACCTCTATATAGCTACAGCGCATCATGACAGCACCATGCCCGGATATCAGTATCCGCTGGTCAACGCAAAACTGGCGATTGAAGCCGCGCTGGCCTGGACGCCGACCTATATTGATATAACCTTAAAAGATGCGGCAAATGCACATCTTATTGGGGGCAGTATAACGCTGTATAAAGGGGTGGAACCGGGGGGGCCACTGTTTGATCAATACACGGTGGATTCAACCGGATTCATCCACATCGCGTTGGACAGTGGCGACTATATAGCAGATGTTTCATCAGAAGGTTATATATCCACCAGTTTAGGTATTCTAGCCATAGAAGGGATCACGGCAAGCTACACCATTTCACTGTCCCGCCCCCTTCCCCCGGACGCGTTCCGCATTATCTTAACATGGGGAGAGCTCCCACCGGACTTAGATTCCCATCTGTCCGGCAAGGATGTAAATGGAGTGCCAATACACGTAAAATGGAATTCCGATAAACATTTTGTTGATGCGGAGGTTTATGCTATGCTTGATGTAGATGAAAGGCATTCTTATGGGCCGGAAACAATTACAATTTATGGACTGCCAAAATTCCCGCTGTTGTATTCCGTTCATGATTATACGAACCAAGACAACAACGGTTCATTAGCCATGTCGCAGAGCGGAGCCCGTGTAGAGGTGTTGCGTGGAACGGAAAGTATAAAAAACTACACTGTGCCTGTCAATAGAGCCGGTGTTGTATGGAATATCTTTGAAATAACGACAGAGGGCGAGATACGCGATATCGGCACCTTCGAGCAAGGACCCCTAAATACAAGTGATGTGGGGGATGGATATCGTTAAGCGCCGAGGTTAAGTATAATAAGAAGAGGTGTCTGTCATTATGGAACGTTTCTATCGTAAGGTATCCGTCCTATTGCTGGTCATCGCCACCATTGCGCTGGCATTGCATATGGCCGGCGTCGTATTAAGGATGAATATGGATAACCACGCGGTTTACGCGGCCGATTTGTTAGGCCAGTTGGGCACCGCACTTGCTCTCCCGCCGGTGGACTGGCTGATTGTGTTCGTCTTGCAAAAAACATGGCTGCTGGGGCTGATTGCGCAAGGCTGCTTTTTACTTAGCCAACTGTGCATAGAGCTTCATGATGTCGCGTACGCTAAGGCATGGATGGGAGAAACGGCTGAAACCCAAATAGAGTTCTTAAAAAATAATGAAAAAAGTTTGTTAGGTTTTTTAGACCGCCTCATTCCCATTGCCGCTTTATTGTTTTTAACCGTATATTTAGTTCAGTCCTGGATAGGCTCCCTACCCCTCATTTCATTGTGGACGCAATGGCTGACGAACCGCGCATTAAGGCTTTCCGTCATCTCGTTGACCAGCGCGTTTTGGGGAGCCGCGCTTGTATTGTCTTTTATAATCTCCTTTATTTTTTCCGTTACTTCCGTCGTAAAATGCTAAAGATATACAATGCCATACATCCGGCGAATTCCATGCGGGCAATTTAAACTATTAAAAACGAGGTTGATGATTAATACGCCTTATTTGATTTTGATGCGAAGGGGAACATGGTATTGAAACATGTCCGATGGGTTATCATACTGTTGTTAGTGGCAGCTTCGGCATACTTAATTGTCAATGCAAGGCAGTCCGTTATAAAACCTGATGATATTGATATAACCCTTGATTCCGACTCCTCTGAAACAGTTGATACGGCGGTTAGTGCCCCTCCCGCTCCCACTCCAGATTTTAAAGACATGGCGGCTCAAATTAAGCGAGAAGAGGCGGAAAACGAAAATACGGCTGCCGCTGTTCCCGTAAGACCTTCCAGTCCCGTTAATAACCCGGAGGATTATGGGCTGGATTTATGGCTGGACGGATCGCCTATTGTCGGTGGGATAAACCCCTACCGCCTGGATGAAAATTGGCTGTTTACCAAACGCAGAGATAGAGAAGCATTGATGGGGGGGTTTCATTATAATTCTCAAATAAAGCTTACAAACGAAAAAAAGCTGGATAACCGGGAGGGTTGGTATATTACTTTACTGAATACTTTGTTTAGTAAGGATATCATAAAAACAGAAAAGGCACGGATTCTGCGTTTTAGTGAAGATATGATGCTAGATGAAACCGATTTTGGCGAGTTAAAGGACAAGTACCCGCTCAATGCGCTGCGCCGAGATACGATGACGTATAAAATACTGGAGGATACCGCAAGAGACTGGAAACACATTATCATTGAAATGGCGGGAAGCATGAAAAGCCATTTTAACAGCAGCAGATATTTACCGGAAATCAAGCGAATGGCCATAGAAGAATCTAGTTTTTACACCCCGGCTTATAGCATGAATATTGGTTTTATAAAAGATAAGACCATAGCACTGGAATGTAAGGTAGCGCAAGAGGATTTATTATCCATTTTAATGGCGCATTTTTCCAAATATAAACAGTCAATTCAGAATAATACAAAAGAATTATCAGAATTGTTAAAAAAAGATCCATTAGGGCAAAATTTGAATACGCCCATTAATAAGGATTATTTACATTATGCGTTAAGCAGTATGGATTTAAGCCACTTAAATGTATTGGTAGTGGATTCACTGGGTTTACCAGACTTGAATGAAGAGCAGTATAAAAACCTGTTTCGTGATTATTTGTCCCATTATCCGGAGTTGTCCATCGGTATTATGGCTTGCAGGTTAGATTATGTGGGGATTATCAGCAATATCAACGGACGCGCCCTGCGTTCGGGATTTCTGTGGGGGATGATGGACTATAGAGCAAAGGAAGCAAGTAAAAACAACTTCAGTATTACTTACGCTTACCCCATGGCAATGCCGCGTTCGATTCTCATTCTGGTCATAGGTCCAACCAACGAAGCGGTCGTCAGTTATATCGACAAGCTTACAAGCAAGTTAGATGAGCTGAAACAAGATGAAACCACCTTGGGCGGAAGGCGCGGAGTGAGGGCTGAAGATATCGATTCATATTATGTGTATCGTTATCAAAACAATAAACAACCGGCCGTAGAATTCGGCTTTGATTACAGGGTTCTGACGCTTGCCGCGATGAATGTTAATGATACGCAGTTTTCGTCTATTCGCAAAGCTCAAGCCGATATGACAGATATAGAACGTTTTGATTTTCTACCCTTGCCGGAGGATCGGCCGCCTGAGGATCTGAATCAAATGGCGTCGGATGAACAGCATGAGCGTTTAAGTGAGGCCATCCCTGATGTACAATATGAGGATGTACCTTATGGTGATGAAGAAGAATTGATTCGTGTCGTTCAAACAAGTTTAAAGAACCCCTTGGAGATAAATATTAATTTGCCAAAGGAACTACTTCAGGCAATCGATTTAAGTCAAGAGAGTTTTTCATTTGATTTAGATTTATTAAACCAAAACACAATAGAAAAGCATTCAAGTCAAGATGTACGAATGTACAGCGACAAAACACGCAACGAGTTATTTAACACGCTCGATAAAGCCATCTTGGATGAACAGCAAAATGTATATGTTTTTCATCAAGTGGAACTACCTGCGCAGGAACCGGGAAAAGCTGTTTCGATTAAAGCAGAGTGGCTGGGTATAAAGGATAGTTTACTTTCAATAAAGGTTTCAGCTGAAAAATCTTTACCCGCAGGCTACTATTGGGTAAGGCTTACAGCGTATTATAAAACAGATTCAAGTAAAACCCTTACCGGTTGGAACAACCTGCTGGATCATTCCTGGATCATGCCGAGCGATGGAACGGGATTTAGCCTAACCCCTCTTTCGGAGGATGTACTTGAAGGATCATGGGATTATACCGGTTCGCAAAGCCGGCTAACAGGCTTTATGACGACGGATTTCAGATACTTGAAACTGGGCAATATCAACGAATCTGTTAAAGTATTAAAAATTGAAAAAGAAAAAGAATCTTTGCAAGATCGTACACATGCATGGGGAGTCGTAGGAAGTAATTCCGGGGGTACAAGCTTCCCGGCCAATATTCCTCCGGTATTCAGCGTGTTTCAGTTAAACAGGCTCTGTAATATATTGCGCGATTCTATTTTTATCCGCAACAACGAAATAGACATGAATTATAAGTTGTTTGATATTGAATTTATTATTCATGTACCGCTTCATTGAACAATAAACCCCGGCTATCCTGTCAAGAGTGGAGGCATTGCATCTCATGGAACGCTCATTCCGCCTAAGGGCCGCAAGAAGTATCAGGCAAAGCAGGTTTTTACGGTTTTTAAGCACGGTTCGCACTACTATTTTCGTTATAATGATATGGGGATCCGTTGTTTTTTTTGCATATTGGTATATCGCAGAAATTTACCAGCCGAATCTACGGTGGATTGCACCGGACATTATCAGCAACTTAAACCAAATGATAGCTGATATAAACGGGGATAAAGTAATCCGGGAAGATGCAGAACCGGTTGCCACCAATGACAGCGTTCCATCTGAGGCTTATTTATCCTGGGAGGAAATTAGTGAAACAATGAAGATTAGAGCGGATGCTTGGGAGTTGATAATGATCGGTGCTATGGGGTTATCTTTTTTTCTTTGCCTAACAGCACAGTTGTATTGGCGTTTTTATCATGGAAAGCCCGTAAGCCTTTCCTATTCCATTCACCGTATCAAGAGTAGTTTCTTGAATTTACTATATATTCTGTTCAGTATCCATATCGTTTTAGGAACTGCGCTTTTCATGGTAGGTTTTTCAGCAGACAAAATTCTTGACAGCCGGCTTCTTTGGTACAATATACCATTTGGGCTCAGTTTATTGGCGTTTTTCTTATCATCACGATTGGCCGCTCCGGCTACCATCAGCGGACGGGGCTGTTTTTTTGCTCGAATTTAAAATCACGGCAATTTGTCGTCTTTATAGTTTTTCGAATAGGTGAGTCAGAAAATGTTTTATGTACTAGCCATCGGTGGAACCGGAAACAAAGTAATGGAAGCCATAGTCTATGGGGCTGCGGCGGACATATTTTACCGCATTGACGATACCGGAACGTCTGTTCCGCTAGATTGTATTCATATACTGAGTATTGATGTGGATGCGAGCTGCGGCAACACAACGCGCGCAAAATTAGCGTGCGCTTCCTATCAAAAAGTATACCAGTGCATAAAAGGAGTCAAGAGGCGGCACCGCGGATTCCATACAGAACTGGATATTAAGCAGTGGAACATGAGCACCGATATTAAAGATTTATCCATAGACGCTCAGGTGAGCAATTTTATAGCCGATCAGCCTCTGGCTAGGGCTCTGTTTGATAAAACGGAGAGCAGCCTGGAGTACAGCGAAGGTTTTCGCGGCCATCCGGACTTAGGCATCCTGTTTTTTTCAGACTTACTTGAAAAAGTGAAAGATGGGAAACGCAGTGATATTCAAGACGAGTTTGTCATCATGCTTAACGCCATCCAGCGTGATTTGGAGTTGGGCGATAAAGTACGGGTGATTCTGGTAGGTTCCATTTTTGGCGGAACAGGCGCTGCCGGCATTCCTATTCTTTCAAAGTTCTTACGCCAACGTTATGCGAGCTTCGGAAAAAACTTCCAAATGGCTGTGACGGTCTTACTGCCTTATTACAGTGTGCCGGCCAGTACAAGCAATGAGGATGTTGAAATCGTCATCAACTCCACTGTCTTTATGGACAAGGCTAAGACAGCGCTGGATTTTTACGGGGCAGAACAACTTATAAACGCTGAAAACGGCAACGGTATTTACGACGCGCTCTATCTGCTGGGTTTACCGCAAGAAGCGTTTGTATCTACGCGGAAGTATGCTACCGGATCCGGAGCACAAGAAAATGACGCGCATATCATGGAATGGATTGCGGTTCGAAGCATCGCTCATTTTTTCCGTCTCAGCTATTTAGAAAATATCAAACCTGGTTGTTATGCCTACCAAATCCATACACCGATGTTTTGTTGGGAAAGTTTTGACGCGGAAGAAAAGCGTTACCGGCTACAATATGGCGGCATGATCAAAGCGGCTATTGTGTATTTAGTGGAGTGTTACCCTTATATTCGTAACTTGTTGGAAGATACGAAGCGGATCCGCTGTTCAGATGTTAATTATTACGCTTCCTTTTTTAGTAAGGCGCATAAATTGAGCCATGATGAGCGTAAAGAATATATTATTGATCTAGATGAAGCGGCGAGTTTTTTATCTCATATTTCCAGATGGATGTTGCAGATGCTAGGTTCGATGCCGCCCACCTTAAGAGAACCCATGAAAGCAGAATTGGATTTAGAAACCGCAACCAAATTATACCAGAAGTTATTAGATTTACGTGTTAAGGAAATTCAGATGCAAAAAAGTCTTCATATAGGAGATATAAATGATAGCACAAAGCAAATGCAGCTTTTACAATCAGACAAGAAGGATTTGGTAAAAGAGCTCACACAAATCGAAGCACATATTTCTGTTCAAGAATGCAACACGATGCGTTATTATACCAAACAAAAGCTAAAAGCAGAGTTGACCAGCCGGTACATACAATTAGCATTGGAGAAAGAACAACTGAGTACCCTGCTTTCTGAGAAACCGGACCGCATCTTACCTGAGCAAATTGATAGACAGCAGCAGCTTGTTTCAAATGAGGAGCGGGTTTTAGAACGGTTGGAAGTAAAAAACCGATTGATTGAAGAAGACTGGCAAAAAATCTTGCTGAGTCATTCCTCCACTAAAAACAATGACCAGCGTTTTCAGGTAGAGATTCCTCAGAACAACTTAATGGACACGAAGTTGATGCAGCTTTTTTCTGACTTTTTTTTAAACCGAGGTTTTATAGGGTCTGAAAAAACCCGTAATAAAACTAAAGATGATTTTTATCTGCTGAGCCATATACAAGACTTAACCATTCAAAGGATGCGAGACGATGTAACAATACAGCAAATCATGGCAAAGCTGGGGAAGGGGGCACCGTTGTTTGGCTCTGGCCGCCAAAACAAGGGAAATGGGATAAAAAGGCAATCGCCCGTCGCAGAGTTCTTAATTACATTATTTTATTCCGTGTACAACGAGGTATACCCGTCATGAAAATCCAAAGAAAAAGGAAAAGAGGAAAACCGGATACCTTTAAGAAGGCGGGTATTGGTAACAGTTTTGCAACTTTTCTACCAACCATGACAGAAGGGAACAACGCACCTCTGCAAACCAGAGCCGGTTTTTATCTGACCGATGCCGCTAATCCCAATGGCTGGCTGTCATCTATATCACGCAATATGGATACACCAGGAATGGATGTCGGATATGCGATACCGGATGTTATGGCTGGTGAACAACAAATACGAAGATTGATTCGTTTACCCCGGGAAGAGTCGCTCAGGCATCAGGAAATGCGTAATTGGCGAGCCGTTCTGGCTATTCTGCTTTTATGGGACTCATGGAATAAAGATGATTCATGGCCGCAATTAGTGTTAAAAGATTATATTACTCATGATGAAAGGCATAAAAACAGTGAAAAACCGAGTTCTTTCCGCAATGCCTTACTAAGCGCCGTATCGAAAAAACGCGCGGAACAGGGTGTTCAGATATTTTCACTATCGCGTACGACAGATTTAATAACGGAGATATGCCCGATAGCGGTTGTATCTGAACAAACAGTGATTGCTCCCGCGGCAAACATGCCCGAGAATGTGATAAAACGTCTTTTACCCTCGTGCGTGACATGGTACGATTATGAAAAGAATCGTTTTGATGATCCATGCGCCTTTCTTCAAGATGACGATCGCTTACGCTTGGTGATGCAAATACGCATATTACAAGAGCTTAATAGTAATGTAAAATTGAAGAGCCGTTTATTATCCGAGGAAACACATCATCTTGTCGGCCTTCTTAGTGTTTACATTGACGACTTGAACTCGTTTCGTTACCAGTGGCGAAACCAAGTTCAGAGCAAACAGACACAAGGAACAGCGGAATTATATAAACGTATTCTTGCTGTTTATGGGCTTTATCGTAACGGGGATAATCGCCTTGTAGAGGCGATTATCAAAAAAGAGTATCCTTTACTCATTAGTGAGTTGATAGAAAATCCCCTCATTGAACAGTTATTAAAGGCTTCCGTTCAAAAGGCGGAGGTTGACCTATTACAAATCAAAGACGAATTACAGCTCAATGACGTCAAGGATACAGTTCATGTGTATTATCATTATAACGATATTCCGTTTGCCCGTGAAGATGATTTGTATGTATTGGAACCGGTAAACCATCCACGGGAAGTTGAAGCCATGCTGGCGGTCGAAAGTGAAATAAAAATGTTGCGCGAACACAGTGCCATTTGGAACGCGCAGATAGGTGAAGAACTAAGCAAGCTTAGCGAAGCTGTAAACATGCATGTCGGTGTAGAACGCGGCGTTCCCAGCCTGATTGAGGAATGGAGCAAGCAACATAAATCTTATCCGACCTATGTCAACCATTCAATACTGCTTGATTACCCTCTGGATAACGAACCGGAAACCCTACGAGCGTTGATGAAAGAATTTTTGAATATGGAAACGCTCGATACGATTTATCAAGTATTTTCCGATTGTATGATAGTTATCAAAGCCGAAAATGGGGATCAACCTATTTTCGATAATAAATCCTTGGATCATATTCATCGTATAAAGGGAGAAATACCGGAACATGAAATTCATTACGGTATATTGCCCATTTCAGAGAAAATGGCAACATGGCTGATGAATGAAGATCGTATATGGGATGATACATCCCCCCGTTATCATTATGAATCTTTAAATTTTACCCGTCAGAATACTGAAACAGGCGGTTATAAAATAACAGCGCTTTATTCTGTCGTCATGACAACCCGCAATAAACAAGCCATCATCGAAAATACGGTTACATTTCGCAAAACATATATGTTTTATGTGGGGAATTCCCTCGATAACAGTGTCCATGCAGATGCAATCGAAGAAATATCTATTCAGGACCTTCCGGAGATAGTGATTTGGCCCAGCGTTAAACTACCGAAAAATCAATGGCAGAGCTATTTTATTTATAACAGCAATCCCAGCCGCTTTCATTTATGGGTCATGGACGATATGTGCTGGAAAAACCCGGTTATAAATTACCGAAAGAAAGGTAGACAGGGTTATGGGGGGGTTGAACAAGTTGTTTGGGCAGCCTTGAAAGCAGATACCTTCCCGCAGTTTATTATTTTGAAACGGGGTGTTCTTAATTACGGAGCAATTTGGAATCCGGCGATATTTGAAAGGATACGCGCAGGAGATGCCATAACAATAGGCGTGGATTTTGGCTCAACCATGACAGCAATCATGCTCAAGCAGGGTGAGCATGTGTTTCCTGCGTTATATAGTCATCTGCTTCACAGAAGCATTCTGCAAGGTGATACAGGCGTCAATGAACGCCTGGTGGATGAGTTTATCCCTGAAACGGCCTTACATATACGAAATGACGCTGTTCCAGAAAAAAGAGCGCCCAATATCTTGTGTTCTGTGATTGATTCTTTTTCAGAAGCCCCGGATCGCTGGCAAGTACCCATTCAGGATGGACATATTTACTTTGGTACCGATATAAGAGAATTATCACAAAAGGACACTTCCCATTTTTATTCAAATATCAAATGGGGAAATGAGGATTATCACAAGCAATGCGTGCAGCTTTTCTTACGCCAGGCGATGCTTCATGCTCTACTCGTCGCCAGGCTTCATGGCGCGCCATGTGTTAAATGGCGGTTTGCGATACCTACTGTTTTACAGGAAGAGCTAAAACATGAGTTTATTGATTGTATCCATGACACGGTGGGAGAGGTGGAAGCATGGAGTGGTATACCGCTAGATTCACAGGAACCGATTTCTTTTCTTTCTGAAAACGAAGCCGACGGTATCTTCTTTTTAAATGAAGATATTGTGGATATTAGAAACGGGTACATCAATCTGGATATTGGCGGAAATACGACGGATCTTTCCTTGTGGCTCAATGCTTCCGAACATGTCTCCATCGAACTGTCCTTGGAAATCGGATGCCGTTCTATATTGCAAAATGCTTTATTTCAAAACCCGCAGGCATTTTCGAGAGACCTTTCTGAACTTGAAGGAGCTGCCGCAGAGGATTTTAGCTTACTTTTAGAAGTGCATCATACTTCCAATAAAATGAAACATCAACAGGATGTTATGGTTTTTATGCTGGATCATTGGATGAGCAATTATAGTGATGAAATAAAAACGCAAATAACAAGGTTGGAAAAAGAAGGAAAAACGAGTTATATTTCCGCTGCTATATTATTCTCCGCTAGTTTTCTTTTTTATCTTTGCGGATGCGTGCTGTCGCAAGCCGCTCTTACAGAGGGCATGAAGGAATACATAAATAAAAGCATCCAAATCTGCATTGCCGGAAACGGGGGGCGTGTATTAACGCTTCCGAGCGCTGAAAAACTAGATAAGGCTAAGCAATTTGTAAAAATGTTTTCCATAACCTCTCATATCCCGGAGGATATCATTATAGTGCATAGTACAAAACCAAAGCTGGAAGTAGCAACAGGGTTATTATTAGGCAGCGAAGCTCTTAGCGGAGAAGCTTTTATCAAGAAACGTGGTCATCAAAACAATGGGGCGAAAAAGGATATATATTGGGAACAAGCGGATTTAGATTTTCATATAGAGCAACTTACAGTCTTTATAAAAACTTTCCATACCATTTTCCCAAATGAAGCACAGCTGCTTTTAGAAGATGTTTTGGAAAGGGAATCTCCCGGACAAATAAAGTATGTTGCCCATTTCCAATTAAAAACAATTGTGGACAATGCCTTCTCATCGCCGGAGAACGAGTTATGCGTCTTATATGCCAACTGCTTTAAAGCGCTTAAAAAAATGTGGAGGATCTAGCCGTATGAAAAGAGCCTTTATCATACTCATTGTCATGATAACGATGTATTTTGGTTCAGCCTGTTCGGAGGAAGCACAGCAACCGCAGACGGTTATTCTGCTTACCGACCAAGGACTGGAGAAAAAATCAAAAGCGAATGCGAGGTTATTAAGCGTATCGGAAGAAATACTGTTGTTGCTGCCTGTTTTTGAAATCAACCCTGTCGTTTATTATAACTCCGATTGTTTGCTCGCATATACTTTTGCAACACATACAGTACAGGAGCGTTATGAGGAACTAGATATCTTAAAAAATGAAATCAAGCGTTCGCAGCGTAATGAAATAAAATATCAATCCGTACTGACTCTATGTCAAAGTGTAGTCGATGAAGCCTTGTCCATGGGTACCATCCCGGAGGTCCATTGGGTGATACGGACAGATATTACCGCAAAAGAAACCGATCCGTTGTCCATCCTATTAAATAAAATTCTCGCAAGCGCTGTTCGGTTGCATATATATATTGTATCCGATACGGGGTTACCCGGATTAGAGCAGGTACTGGCCGGGTATCCGTCGATTGCAATTCGAAAACAAAATGAAGATGAACTCATGTCATCTTTAGTGGAACCGATGCTGCTTAAACGAAAATACCAACCGGTGGGACGTTACTCAACACCGATAAACAGAAGTTTTGCACGACTACCGGATATGACATTGCCGCTGGAGGCATCGGTAATCATTACTCAATATACAGTATCGTTGGCAGAAAACGAAACACCTCAGGTACATGTTGCTTTTCTAAAGGAGAATGAGGTGTTGGAACTGATTGACGGGCTTCCGGCATCTCTGCTATATCCGTCCCCTGAACCAGCCTTAATTGATGAAGATCAGGGGAACGAAGCCGCCATGGATAGTAATGAACAGGATCGCGATGGGAACAGCCTTACCGAACAAACACCGCTTAGAATAGTCGGGAGGATGCGATGGTATGGGAAGCCTGCCACGGATATTGGATGGACACTTGATCAAACGGAATATTCCATTCCTTATGCATATGCTCAAGAAAATGCGACTATCGTTATGGAATTTGTTCCCACCCTTCAAGAAGCTCAGGCTCTCAAGTGGTTGGGGACCGGCGGTTTTACAGCAGTTATCGATAAAATCCAACCGTTTGCTTTTATTTTAAACGAAATAGGCATTGAAAGGGAATTAGAGATATCCGGTATGACAGATCATCCTCTATCTTTTCAAGTGATAATTCCCCGTTTGCCTCAAGGAAGATACACCCTACGCATTGAGTTTCAAATACAAGAAGGCAGTTTTAACACCACTTACCCCTATTCCGCCGATGTAATTTTTAATAGCCCTGTACCGGCAAAAATTAAAAAAAGTTATGAACGAACGCTGACGTTGGTTATCGATCCAAAGCCCTGGGAAAACCAAGCAAATAAGCAAGAAGCTCTAATTTATGGGGCGGAGTTGTTCGACGGCGATTACGAGCCCTTAAAACTTACACAAAACGTGGAAGGTATCGTGGAAGTGATACCGAAAACAGATCAATGGATCATCCAGCCAGTTAAACCCGGCCATGTCACTTTGGTTGTTACAAGTGAACGGGACGCCACAGCAGACCCGATGCTCATTGAAGTGTATGTGGTTAGTGGTATGCAGGAGCTCTTCCTTTGGGGTGCAATCATTCTGGGTGGCGGTATAATGCTATTCCTTTTACTTTTGTTTATAAAACGCCACCAGCCACGGTTCCGTAAAGGAGAGATCATACGCTTGTGGCTTTATGATAAACTGAACGAGTGTAAAGGAGAACGGGAATTATCTTTAGAACGCTACTACGGCAAAGGTGTATCCTTATGGCGGTTAATCGTATTATCAGGCGATGCAGGTGAATGGCACGATAGCCGAGCCATTCTTGTTAAAATTGGTTTTCTGCCAAAGCATGATGGGTTGGAACTATGTGTTAAAGACAAATCGGTATCTGTTAACGAATCGATTGGAATGAATACATACCGCCTTTGCAATGGCGAAGAGATAATCATCTTGTTTGGCAGCCGGCGTATCCGGGTTCGGGTGAATCAAGTAAAAAAATAATTGGAGAACAAAAAAACAGGATTACATTGATGTGGAAATGAGATATAATCGTTCTGTTAATGATTTGAGGAGGAATGGGTATGAAGAGGCTGATAACAGTCATCGGATGGGTTGCTGTTTTTATCTTGCTTTTAGGCAGGGGAGAAACCGCCTGTGCGGCGGGAGCACCTGAAAGCATTGACGTGATCATGATTCTGGATTGCAGTGGATCTATGGTTAATAACGATAAAAACCGCCTGATGCTCAAAGCAGCAGTAAACTTTATTGACATGTGCGATGTCAGCGGTACTTCCGTCGCGTTGATTCCATTCGGCACGTCTTTGTTATTCGAAGACACTATCCGGTTTATCAGGTTGGATGATATGTCAAACCGTGATAGTTTACGCAGAAGAATACTAGGTAACGCGGGTGGTCGTGAGCTTAATTATACTGGCGCTACGGATGCCGGAAGAGCATTTTTAAAAGCAAAAGAGTTGTATAACAGCAGAACGGGTAATCAGCATAAAACCATTTTGTTATTTTTCAGTGACGGCGTTGTTCAAATTGATGGGGATTTCTCTAATCCATCTCAGACAAGGACTGCGGCCATGTCGAGGCAGGAAGTCAGCGATGTCGTCAGTTTTTTTGCAGACAAGAACATCCCCATTTATGTGATTGGATTGAATGGAGATGGAAACTATTCCAAAGAATGGCTGGACGATATCGCCTCACGAACAGGAACCGGGCTTGCGACGGAAGTAAAAAAAAGTGAGGATACTAACCTTCAAGAAGTATTCAGCGATATCTTCGCAACCTATCTGGGTACGGTTCCGATGAACGCGGAAGAGATTCCGGGGGGAGTCAACGGGGTTTATACATATAACATTAACATACCGAACAACTCTATTATAGAAGCCAATATTAACCTGAGTATATTGCAACCTGGCAGAAACACCCAATTTTTAAACGTGACGGTTGTAGACCCGGATGGGAATCCGGTTCAACCCAATCAAAACCGCGGGCCCATTGACAGCGGGGTCGTGATGGGAGATGCGAGAGCCTATTACAATATCAAGTTAATTCGTCCGCGGCAGGGTGTATGGAAGCTAACGTTCAGCCCGTCTGAGATGAAGGTTATCAGCGCGAAAATGATTTCGAATTATGATATTGGAATACGTCTTCTGCCTCCTGAGTCTACCGTTAAAAATTCAAATATACCCGTTAAGGCGGAGTTCTACTCCATTCAATCCGGGGAGGCGTATAACGACCCATACCTTTATCGGCAAGACATGCTAAATGGTTCGGAATTTTTGGCAAAGCGCAACGGAAATACCATCGAGGGCTTTTCATTTTTACCTAGTGAAGATCAAACCTGCCTTATGACAGTTATTGAAAAAGCGCAGGTTGGGCATTATGAGATTTATCTTAAAATTAATCATGACGGTATTATTACCGATACAACGGAGCACCCATTAACCTTCGATGTCGTTAATCAACCGCCAAAACGCCAGGGCGCAGATTTGCCGCCGTTTTCTGGTTCTGTTGATGGTCTGTTATACCGGCAAGCGAACGACAAATTGGAAATTGATTTAGGGCAATACTTTTATGATCCGGATAACGACCCGCTTACATATCAAATAACACGCCAGGGTGTTACGAATGATCAACTGAGTATTTCTATTGAAGGGAGCAAACTTAAAATTCAATTAAAGCAGGCCTGCAAAGGTACATTGCAGATAATAGCTGACGATGGAACGATTCATGCAGACAAGGCATTGTTACTAGAGGTTTCGGCAATTTCATGCTCGGCGCAGGTCATACGGGAGTTAATGATATCGGCCGCCTGCTTATTGTTTATAATAGCCGCAACGGTGATATATAAAATAAAAACCAAGCCAAGATTTACGGAGTATGCACATTTTGCTGTGAGTTATACGGGATTAGCCTACACTTCCCCGCCTCTGCCCTTTATCAGCCTGGCGCGTTACGGAACCAGTCCCATCGGGTTATATAAAATGATGGACGATTCACAATCCGCCGAATGCGACTTAATTAAAGATAACAGAACCTCGTTTGAAAGTATTTCCATCGTCCCCCGCAAAGGAGGGATAATACGGTTGGTTAACCATACACGCGGGAGTGGTTACCTGGGTTTGTACCTTAACGCCGCTGTGATCAAACAGGGTGAAAAGAAGGATATGAACCCGAATACCATTCTGCAGGTGCAGCTCGCCGGTGAGGAAAGAGCTATCACCTTCATCTATCAAACCAGCAGCGAGTGAGTGTGTGGCCGTTAAAAAGGGCTTCATACCCCCCCTCAGGAACAGTTTAAACGGTGCCTGTCCGAACAAACGGTTTATCACAGGGAATCTTATAGGGTTTAACCTATAAAAATAACAATACGAAACGGGAGGATGTATCATGTCTTGGAGTGATATTGTTAAAGAACAGGTTTCGGCTATGGACCTCAGTCACGGCGGAAACGCCATCCAATATGAGCCGGTGAAGGTAGCTAAGAGCGATAAGCCGGTGCTTGTCATTGGCTTGGGAGGCACCGGCTTGCGCATCGTGCGCGCCACCAAGGATATGTTTATGGAGCGGTTTACACCCGCGGTTAACCCGCCGCAGCATATCGATGCGCGGCTTCCGCCGACCACACGGTTTTTGGCGATTGATACGTCTGACGGAGATCTGACACAAATGGGCTTAATGGATAATGAAAAAGTTAATATCGGCGTTCCCGGGTTAGGAAACCAGTTGCTGCCGAGTAATAGGGGTGTTTTGCCCCATTACATTACGGATTGGCTAAACCCGAATGTCAGGAGTGACGGAAGCGGCGTGGACGGTGCTAACGGAATAAGGCAGATCGGCCGATTTGATTTATTTCAAAACGTCACTAAGATAATTACAGAAATTCAAACAGCGTTGGCAGATATAAAACATGGGAAAGGCAATATATACGTTATTATCGCAGCCGGTACCGCGGGCGGCACCGGAGCGGGAACTTTTTTGGATATACCCTATTTAGTAAAACACGCCGCGTCCCAGCTGGATATCGGCATGGACAGATTGCGTATCATAGGCTATCTGGTGACTCCGGATGTCTATTCCTCTCTGAATTTAGGAATGCCAACGGCCGCCGCGTTGATGCGTTCCAATGGTTACGCCAGCTTAAAGGAACTGGATTACTGGATGGGCGTACAGGATAGGTATGAAGAATTTAGCCAGCAGTATGCGCAAAACATCACTATCCGTTGGGATACACCGCCGTTTAAGGACTGCATACTCTTAAGCAGCATGAATGTCGCAGGAGATGCTCCGCAGCATGCCTATGAACTATTACGCGGCGTTGTTGCGGAATATATAACCAATATGTTCGCCAAAGAGGAAGAGGCTAACGACAGTGATAAAAAGGCGGATTTTGGGTTTAGCTACACCCAGTACCGCGACAATGTAGATTCATATGTTAAAAACTCGACGCAGAAATACCCAGTGATTAAAAAATACACAGCCATCGGTGCCACCAACGGGCAGATCCCCTGGCAGGAGCTCATCCTTCAAGAAGGGATCCTGTTATTTGAAAAAATCCGTGAAATATATGATGTTTCTCCCAACGGGTTTGATGAAAGCAGTTTTACGGCTTTAGTAGATAAAGTGGTACAGCAGGATATCACCAATGTCTTTGCCAACGTTAAAGGCCGAGATCCCAGAACCGCGCCTGTCAAGCAGATTCGAGCTTCTTCCGATTTGGCGCCCCATAGTGAAATTATAGACAAAGTAACAAGAAACTACCGGGAAGCGCTAATGCTGGCGGGCAGCCAGGATATGAATCAAGCCATCGAAAAGAAGGCGGAGGACTTTATCCAAACGTTAATTACGGAGTTTAGCACACCGGAATACGGGCCTTTTTATACCAGCCGCTTGATTGACTTGAAGCCGGGTTTGTATGAACAGGAATCGGACGGTTTCGCACCAAGCATTACGGGAAACTATTGCCTACTGCAAACACTAAAGGCGAGAGAAACGGCGGCAAAAACAGACCGGGATCGTCAAAAAGCCATATACGATCAGGCGGTCCAGCGCGCAGAACCGGAGTATAAAGTCATCAAGACGAGAGCGATATGCCCCTCACAAAACGGAGGGACGGCTAAACGGTATTATACGGCTTGCGAAGAGGCGATAACCGCCCTTCGGCAGCATTATACGAAAGATGCTTATGCCAGGCTATACGCGCGGATGATCGAAAAACTGGAATATTTTAACGAGCACATCGTAAAGGTTTACGTGAGGATACTGACGGAACTGGTAAGGCTGTACAAAAGCAACGAAAGATTTACACATACCGCCGAGTATCGCCAAACCATACCGAGTTATTACTGCAATTTGGTGCCGACACAAAGGATTGTGGAAGAATTAAGCAACAGGTATATGACTTCTGCCCGCAATAATGATATGTTAATGAAACTGTTCAGCGACATGATGGCCCCTTATATTTTTGATGAAGGCACAGGTAAAAAGAAAAGGGTATCATCGGAGAAATTATGGCTGCTACATGATGAAAGGTCCAATGAAACAATATCAACGAACATCAAGGCAAACTTACAGCGGATTGTAAATCGTTTTTTTAAAGAGTTCAATTCGAAGACGCTGCTGGAAGTATGGGTCTTGCAGTATCCGGAATATACCGACGGGATAGGCGTATTGAATGTAAAAGCTGTGATAGACGGAATTGGGGAAACATTACAACAGCAAGCCTCCCCCATGTTTATTGCAAATAACCTGGATTCTATTAACAGCAGCTCAAATACAGTGCCATATGAGTATGTTACTGTCCCCCAAAACGCTTCCGGTTTAGCAGGCGCAATGCAAAACAACAGGAGAGACATTAAGGTCAGCGCCATAACGGATCGCATCTTTTGGATAAAATCCATAGACGCGGTGTCATTATACCATTACGGGCCGTTGGAGAGCTGCGAACAAGATTATATCACGCACTGCCTGAGAGGCGTTCATTACGGGACCCATCTTTGGGAATCGCAGGTTGACAAGGCAAAGAACTGGCGCTATTTACCCAATGCCCTGCCGCGGAAGGCCCGTTCGGAAAAATATAATAACGACTTTCAAACGAACGAGGATGAAAGGAACATTCACTTAATAAACGACCTGATGGCAAACAATGTCATTAAAATAGATCCGAACACGGGCATAATGCATGTGTATGAGGCGGCTGGAAGTTTTTACGAAGAAACCGTCAAGGAACTGCATCAAAAAATTGCGGAAGATAAGGTTACCTCAGACCAAGCGGAAGCGGAATTCGGGCAGATACTCTCACGCCGAAGCGACATGCAACTGCAAATGGATCCGAATATTCGATCTACCTATCAAGGTGCAGATACGGAGTTAGCGTATGATATGCTGCTGCAAGCGCCCGCTCTTGTGCGCAAGGCGGCGAAGAGTGATATTTTCGGGCCGGTCAGGAAGGCAATTGATGAGCTTAAAACAAGAGAACAATGGCTGTTAAAATTTTACGAGACCGCTGCGCGTTTAGCCGATTTGCTGGCTTTTGGTATTCTTGAAACTAAAAACAAGCTGACATATGAATACCAGTTCAGCCCGGAAACGCGGGTCACGTTCTATCACGCGGTAAAAGACAAGGCTTACTCGGATAAATACCATCCCATCTTTGGAACCGAATGCGGTGTAGCCGGAAAACTAATCGAAGCGAATTCCGGGGAATCGAGCAACCATGGCATGCACATACAGCTGCAAAAAATGGAACGTGATAACACGGACTTGATTGAAGAATTAGACGCGGATGTAATGGATGGTTTTAAGAAGAGAGCGAGCGAGTTAAAAAAGGCACTGCAATTGGAGATTGAGGAGATTACCGCAGCCAAGCCCGATAAACTGGGCATATCGCTCAATGCTAAAAATACTTTGATTGAGTTTAGAAAAAAGATGATCAGCCAATTGGAGTCCCGCGCATTTGGATTCAGAACATCCATTTAATCTAACGCTAAACCGAACAACCGTCTGCGGTTAAAGCCGCAGACGGTTGTTTGGGGAGAGCCGGAATGATAAGAAGGCTTACGGGTGATAGCAAATGAACATTCAAGGTTGCGTAGAAAGGCTTCGGGTTTACCATGACCGCCTTTTAACCCAAGAAGTTGTTGTGATACCGCAGACGCCGGCTATCCTGATTTTTCTTGGTAATCAAACCGCACAGTATCTTACCGTCATCCGGGAAACTTTACATTTAAATATATCAGAAAGACACTGGAAAGCGGTCACGGTCGGCTGTGTCACACAAGACAGCCTTCCCATTGAAACGGAATCACTCCGGATAACGGTGCAGGACAAGGAACGTTCCTTCGGGGAGTATGCCCAGGAATGGCGGGCGGTTGAGGGAGCTTTGCAACAATTGGAAGAGTTTTGCCGGCGGTTGATGCAGGCATCAGCCGGTGACAAATACGCCAGAATCATGGATGTGAAGGATATCTTTATTTTTATAGACGGCAACAGCGCGTTATGTGAATTGTGGTCTGATATATATCGCTTTTTTAAAAACGCCGGAAAAATTCATCTCATATGGTTTTACCGTACCTTAAATCCCGCACCGCGTGACGCTGGTTTTTGCAAATTGTTTTATGATATACATCCCTACTTCGGCACGGAGCAGCCTGTGGAAAGCTTTCTAATGGAACGGGGATACAGCGATGCTTTAGGTGAATTAGAAAACCTTGCCGGAATAAGCAGCTTGTGTGTGATGAGCGATCATGATGGTGCAGCAATAAATTCTGATGATGTATTCTGCCGTGCGGTACGCTCAATCGCCGGATACATATTGCTTCATATGTTTAATTCGCAGGTTAAATCAAAATCATTATTGGGATGCAGCTGCCTGTTTTTAACCTATCCGGACGGGGAGTTTGGAGCCGCTATCCTTCGAAGTGCGTTGAAAAAGCTGGAGGAATACCTATATACCACCGGAAGCAATGCATTAAAAATATTGCAGGATTTACTTTCAAGTAATAACCAATGGAATAAACTACGACAATGGGATGTTATTACTTTATTCAGTTTGATGGATGAAATTATACCGGAAACGGAGGATCTATTTACAATTCCCATCAACATACCTTCACCCAAAGCCGGTGAGATACGCAACCAAATCGATGCCAAACGCCGAGACCGGCTGCTTTATGGCGAACGGGGAAACCTGTTTTTTAAACGTATAGAAGATAAAGACTATGTTACAGGGCTGGCAGGCGAACTAAAAGCCTCTCTGTACGAATGCTTGGAGCAGTTTGTTGTACGGTACGGGGCAGCGACCGCCATGATTTTGAAAAACGAACTAGCCGAAAGGCTAGAAGCGTTAAGGATAAGTATTCTTAATTCTCCATTGCCGCCCGCACCGAACATGCGTTTTACAGCACTCGATTCACTGGAAAAAATTCGGGCGGAGCATATTCAAGCTTATGGAAGATGGCGAATCGATAAAGCCAGGCATACAGGAGCCCTCCATTTACTAGACTACCTTTCAGATTATATCGATGGATATTTTGCCGGATTAACCGCAGAAAAAGAGGCGCAAGAAAAAGCATTCCAAATGATACGTGCGAATTTGGATATAGAAATTAATCCGCGGAATTCTTCAAATCATTTTTACCAAATGATTCTGAAACATGCCAGGGAAGGGGATCTGTTTGTTGTAGAAAAAAGCATGGATCCCACTCCCTTTTGCGAAATTGCAGGCCGATTTGCACAACGTGAAGAACATATAAACCTTCTCGTTATGCTGGATTGCCTGACCAAGATATGTGAAGACGGGAACAAGGTTTTATACAGTATGCTGGACGAACTTCCAATTAAGGTAGGGTATCAGAGGCTATATACGGACTATGAATCTGTCTTAAGGGAAAATTGCGTGCCACCAAATAAAACGATTAGTCCTGATGAAGAAGAAGTATTTTGGGTATTACCGGAGGGCGTTGCTAAACACCTGGGCTATAAATCAGCCTGGCCTTGCCGGGGTGATAGAATGATATTAATAAAACTCTATACGGCAAGAAACCCGAATCAGGCGTCTTTATTTCAAAATGTGGCATATTTACGCGATTTGATTGCACAATATGATAGGAAGATATTCGACAAAGCCCTGGAGCTTGTACCATTCGAGGATGACGAAACACCACCGTTGCTTGAAGAGAAGGTACAGGAAAGCATGGTAATCTCTGAAGGGAAGGACCCAAGGGAACCGGTACCCTGGCGCATTGAGGCGGCCGGTCACAATGCTCTTGCCATTGCTTTCGGATGGCCCCAAAAGAATGTGGATAAAGTTTGGATGCATATAAAGGGCACCATCCGTTATAAGGGCGAGGAAATCGAAATCAACCAAACGATTACCCGAAATGAATATATACAAAAAGGCAATAAAGTTATCGTCGAGAAAAAACTGATCGGTCTGGTTTTTGTTGAAATAAAATGGATTGAGCTCGAAACAAGCCACTCCAGGTCTATGGAGCTACAGGGATTACGGGAGGCTGTTTATTACCGTTTAGTGCTTAAACGGCATCATAGCGCCACTCGGTTACTATACGATTTAACGGTTTATTGTCCAAATAATAAAACGCTGCCTGTTGAAGAATACCTGATGCTTCAAAAAATCGCTGCGAACGGGAAAACGGTTTATTACGAGTTGCCCGCACGAAGCGAAGAGGGGCAATATGTTTTACAAAACATTATAGCACCGCAGCATCACAAGCTATGCATCCAGTGTAAAAACAAAGAATTGGAAGCGTATTTAAATTTAAGCGCGAATTAAGGTTATTGCATTTGAAATAGGAGAGTGTTCGGCTTGTTTAAACGTAATAAAGATCACAATAAGATGGAAATCAAACGAAAAAAAACAATTATATGCCCCTATTGCATGGGAGAAATCAAACCGGATGAGATTCTGTTCATGACTGACGGCGGTACGGGGAAAGATGATGTGTTTCAAAAATTTGCGGACAAATTTTTATATAGTGATTGCCATGAGTCCGGCGAAGGCCATATGGGGCAGATTATTGATCAAAAAGATAATAGCATTGAGATAGAGTACAATGAAGATACCAAATTCCCCATGGCAGTTGTAATGGAACGTAATGGGGGCGAAAGGCGCCGCTATACTAAACGGATATGCCATCATTGCCACTGTTACCTAGTGGATGGTATTGAGTACACGGATATAAAAAACATCGTCGTCCTTGGCGGGACCTCCTGCGGGAAGACGACTTTTTTATCTGCGTTGCTGCATGAAGCCATAGGCGATGATACCGGTGCTATGCTGAGCGGGTTGTTGGGAAGAGCGAAAATTGAAGGGGATTCAAAGCCCTACTTGGATAAGTATATTAAAAACTGGAAGAACGGCGAAAGGGACGCTACACTGACCGGGCGCAATCTATTTCCAATCGTTTTTTCTGTGGAAAATATAAACCGGACGAACAGGGTGATTATAACCATTCACGATTTCGCGGGAGAGGGAATGCGGGATTCGGATTATTTCGCAAACCATCCCATCGCGACCCGGGAGATTGACGGGGTTTTTTTAATGATTGATGCTTGCCAGTTATCAAATTATCAAAAGTATAAAATAGAAAACGCGTGTGCCATCAAAATCACAAAATGTATCGAATTTACAAACGCAGCCATCAAAAAACTACGAAAAGTCAATTCCATCGCAGTTGTATTAAATAAGTTTGACATCATCATGGAAAAAGCAAATAAAACAGATAATCCAACAGTTGCCTATGAACCGACCCTTTCAGGCCACCACAAGGAGGCAGTTAGTACAAATGCAATCAAGGGGGTTAGCCAAACTGTCCGAGAAATTATTCGGAAAGACGGCGGGGAATTCGAGGCAGGAGCCCTCATCCCTACAATCGAGTCGCTTTTCGATAAGAAATGGCAGCCGAATGAAGAGCTTAATGATCTGGAGTATTTTGCGGTCAGTACAATGGGATTGACAAAACATGAAAAAGGAGAGGGACATGAAGAGTATTACTCCTGTGAATATCATGAGGATAGAGCCTTGCACCGCGTACTGGAACCGCTTTTATATTTCTTGGCACGCTGGAGGATTTTTGAATCGAAGTAAGCTGTGCCATGAGGATGTAACAGGAGAGGAGAACATCGATGCAACTCAGCCAATATGTTTATGGGCGTAAACCCGCCATAGGGTTGGGGGTGATAGCCAGATCCGGTGATTTACCTTTTTATAAAAGTGAATGGCTTAATGAAGCGCGATACGGATCCGCGCCGATGAGAGAGACACCTGACCGGATTTGGATCAGGCGTTATGAAATTCAATCCTTCTCTGAAGGTATCGTCATCAGCTGCCTCTATCCGCTTAAACAGACGGAGGTTCCCTGCAACAAACAAGAACCTCCGTATGCCAAGGGAATCACACCTGCGGTTCATCATTTGCTATTGGGTAAAGAAGATAGTTACGAAGCCATGAAAAAGCCGGAAAGGCTTGTATTCTTTGACGATTTTTTTGATATTGACGCAATCTACTCATTACCGTCGGGTCATTTGCCTCTCTTGGAATATCCTGTCGCTGGTATGCACCCCTGCAGGCTAAACGATGAGGAAAAAACGGTGTGCGCTTCGATGCTGCCTTTTGTATGGCGAGCTTTTTTAGCCCGGAAATCAGGGGAATTAAGCGTCCTATACGATTCGCGTGTACTTCTGATTGTTCCTTCCTGCCAGCCGGATGAAGAATTGGCAATTCAACGGCATTGGATATATTGGCTGTTGATGGGCCTGCCGCCTCATATGAGGGTATTATGTTCTTATACTTTGAATGTGGATGCGGAGAGTGACAACCTTCCCAGGCAATCCGCCCTGTATGGAATGATTCGTGTAAATGAAGAAAGCATGCCGTCGGTTTCCGGAAAGCTGTTTGATTTGGAGCGCCATTGCTATGATCAGCCTGCATCTGAGGAAGCGACCTATTTTCAAGAACGCCTGCAGGGTGATTTCTCTCCTTTGGCCGATGATGCGCTATACAACATGGAGGGTGAAGAAAAATACGATTTGGGCTTTTGCATTCAATTCCATTACGCCTTCAATCTTATAGTAACACGCAGGTCGGGATGCACGAAAGAAATCAAGCGGCTTTATGAGAGATTATCTCAAAACCAGCGATGTATAATATCGGAAACCATATTATCTTTGTTACTCGAGCCAGACCTGCAAACATGGGATGAAGAAAAAGAGACTGTTATTTGGACGGTTTTTGGCTTGTTTTCGGAGTTTGAAATATACGATCAGGCAGATATGATGAAATTGGCTCTGGCTATACCTGCAGAAAAGCTTGTTAAACTTGCCTTGCATCCATGCATCATACCAGAGTCTGGTATATTTCCTATACAGACAGCGGTGTTTTGCAGTGCGGTAGCAGAAAAAGTTTCCGAGTTGCCTACCGAGCCTTATAACGGACTATGTATAAACTTAGTTCTTTGGCTGGAAAGAACGCAGGTACCCCACAATTATGTTAACGATATCACACGCATGGCAAGGGTTTTAGTGGAAAAATATAAAGAGATCACCCATGATGTTGACAATTTATTACGCCTTCTTGAGATTGAAATCTTTCACCGTTCAGAGTTGTCAGTACTCGGGCCGTTTTTAGAAAAGCGCTTGGTAGAATTTTCCACGAAACAAAACAGCAGACTATTATTACAATCCGCTAAATCCAATCATGATAATGACCATGGGAACCCGCTGGAGAAGCAGCTGCTCAACGCAATGTTGCATAAGCAAGAAACAGCTTTCTGGGAGGAAAGAGATCTGCAGAATATTACCGAGCGCATAACAAGTTGCGTTGCGGATGCACAAACGCGAGTGAATTGGGCAAAGCTCTTACTTGAAAGTTGCGAGAAGATAGGAGCAATTCCGCAAGTAATGGAATGCGAGTTTATCATTGCAGATATTCCAGAGCTTCGTAACGCACCGTTGTTAAGCGTATCTATGCATCGTATCACTGGGACAATTTGTGACCGGTATCTTCAGGAAGCAATACAACACATGCCATCTTTAAAATCCGTGGTCTTGTTTTCAGAAATATGGAAAAAAACGACTAAAGGCATCTCATTGTCGAATTTATCAGCCAATCAATGGCGCGTTATTAAGAAACACGCGAGTAAAGTAGCAGAAAACGCAGGACTTGAAGAAATGATGGAAATTCCAGACCTTGAGGATTATCGCATACAAGCAGATTGGGATGATTTTCTGAGCGATGTCATTGAAAAGAGAGCATATGGGTTGCTCAATGAAGAATCTCCCGTACAGTATTCGGCAGATGAAATTGTTTATTTGTATAAAATGGCATCCCGCCGAACATATGGATTCAGTCACTCAATAAGGTATGAAGCCTCATCGTTGGTTGCGTTTTTTTTACTGGTAAAAGATACCGGTAACATGTGGTTTCTTGATTACAGATCGAAATTCGTAAGACTGTCTGAAGAGTATAAGCACATAGTTATCTCGGTTCTGGGGAAACACTTTATAAATGAGAAAAAAGAAAATGAAGAGATTTTGATTCTACAAAATTTGCAAGGCAACAACTCGATGGATTGGCCGAAAGCATTTCTGGAGCTAATGAGACTTAACGGTATTACCGGCGAAGAGCCTTATAACCCGTTAAAATGGGATGAAGCCAGAAAAGACCAGTTTGTTAGCTTGTTAGTACGTTTATATTCAAATGATACGAATGAAAAACGAAAAGAGCATACGATTCTATTAAACGCAAATGACCAACAGCAATTGGCTGATTATCTTTATAAAAATAACGTAAAGATGGTTAAATGGCTACTAAAAGAAAGCAAACGGAATGAAGACTTCCCTGAAGAAGTTCATAAATTTTTATTAAACGTAAGGATGGGATGATTTCATTTTGGTCCGGTGAAGGTGAATAGAAGCGATAACCCAATTTTCATTGGACTGGGAGGCAACGATTTACGCATGTGCGTGCTACCATGGATATATTGAATCTGTCCCGCAAGGAATAAGGATGGGTGAAGATGAGCCGAATTTGTTTGAATGAAGGCTGGAACCTTTTGGAAGCGCCGTTACATTATGGTAAAGAGATGGCAGGATATATTTTATCCCGTCAGGACGGCTGGTACAAGGGAATTAACTTACCGGCGGACGTGCATATGCCGTTAATCGATGCGGGTGTCATAAAAGACCCGGTGCTCGCGGACTATCATGTCGATTGCCGTTGGGTTGAGCGGCGTTCCTGGTGGTTCATGAAAAAAATTCAAATCGATACAATGTATCCGGTGATGGAACTGGTCATCGAGTCGCTGGATGTGCATGCCGACATTTTTTTCAACGGCGTTTATCTGGGGCACCACGCAAGCGCCCATTATCCTTTCCGGCAAGACATATCCGAGTACGCCGCCAAGCATAACACGCTGCTGGTGCGTTTAACTTCCGGCTTGGAGCATGTATCGGATGCGGACTTGAGCGAAATTGATTTCGCGGTTTGTACGGAGGCGAATAACGGCTGCCCGGAACGCGGCGATATGCGCAGGGCGTTTGTACGGAAACCCACGTATGCTTACGGCTGGGATTGGTGCCCCCGCATCGGGACCGTCGCCATAGCGAAAAACGCGTACATTGATTGCTGCGAGTCGGCAGCCATTCGGTGGGTCACGCTGGA
>Ga0123353_10001449_pt1 | contig 28983 bp, 22 predicted proteins | sample TergutLab28metaG_3_FD_92763 | JGI IMG/M metagenome (GOLD analysis project Ga0123353, IMG submission 92763) | Labiotermes labralis P3 segment gut microbial communities from Petit-Saut dam, French Guiana - Lab288 P3 | ecosystem: Host-associated > Arthropoda: Insects > Digestive system > Gut ...
CGATGTAGGTTCGTTTGCCGAGAAGGACGGTCTTCCGCCCGGCAAATATAAAGTGTATATTACCGGTGCAGTTGAAGTAACCGGTACAACGAAAAGAAAAGAAACAACGGTCGGCGAGGACGGCAAAAGCAGGACGATAGAAGTTGAAGAGGAGATTTTAGCACCGCTGATTGCCGATAAGTATGCTAACCGCGATACAACGCCGCTGGAAGTTGAAGTGCCGGGCGAAAGAGTGTATCATATACAGGTTGAAAAACCGTGATGATTTTGTTATTTTATCAGAACCGTAACCTCTGTTTGAAAGGACAACTATTATGGCGCATCGGCGGCATTTCATGAAACAGACCACACTGGGAATCGGTGCAGGCATCACCATTTTGAACGCAGCGGCTTCGGTGTTCGGAACACCAGTTAACGAAAAGGTCAATCTTGGTTTCATCGGTTGCGGCAGTTATGGCAGGGGCGTTTTACTCAGCGGGTTTCTCAATCGCGATGACGTTAACGTCCTGCATTGCTGCGATGCCATTCGTCCGCGTGTGGAAACCGCCGCTGGTCAAGTTCAACAATCACCGCTCGGAACGAAACCGATACTTTCGTCCGATATGCGGACGGTGCTTGACGACCCGAAGGTCGATGCCGTGGTTTGCGCTTTGCCCGACCATTGGCACGCACTTGCTGCCATTTGGGCTTGTCAAGCCGGAAAGGATATTTATACGGAAAAGCCCGCTTCCCATTCGGCGTGGGAAGGAAGAAAAATGGTCGAAGCCGCCAGAAAGTACAAACGCATTGTTCAACTCGGAACGCAGAACCGCAGCGCGCCTTATAATCTTGCCGCAAAGAAATACATCGAGGAAGGAAAACTCGGCAAAATCCATTTCGTCCGCGTCTATGACATGTGCGGCGGAGGAAATGTCAAAATCGCACCAACGATTCCCGTGCCGGAAGTACTCGATTGGGACCGCTGGCTCGGTCCTGCTCCGATGCGTCCCTACTCACCGACTTATATTGCCGGTTTGTCCACTTGGCCGTTCTTTTGGGACTTTTCGTCCGGCAATATGGCTATGCAAGGTATTCACCAACTCGACTTGGCGCGTATGCTTATTGGCAAGGAATTGCCCAAGACAGCGTATTGTGTCGGCGGACGGTTCAACACCGAAGGTGATGCCGACGCACCTGACACGCAGACGGCGGTGTGGGAATTTGACAACATGGTAATGTCGTTTGACTTGACGCTTTACACGCCGTATATGTTGAGAATTGACTCTGTTGCCCGGAACAGCGATATATTTCCGTATTGGCAGCAATGCGGCACACGGATTGAAATTTACGGGTCAGATGCCTTGATGATAATCGGTCGGATGGGCGGCGGCTGGGAAGTGTTCGTCAGAACAAAAGACCGGCAGCCGGTAGTCGCGGATTCAATGCACGGACGCTATCCAGTTCCGAACCACATGGATAATTTTCTCGCCTGTGTCCGCAGTCGGGAACTGCCGAATGCCGACATTGAAATCGGACACCGCAGTACGCTGCTGGTACACTATGCAACGATTTCGTATCGGCTCGGCGGACAAAAACTCGTCATTGACCCGAAGACCGAAGAGATTATCGACAATCCCGCTGCGATGAAACTCTTCAAACGGGAATACCGCAGTCCTTATGTTGTGCCGGAAAACGTTTAACAGCACATCCCTTTTACCTTTACCTTTTATTATAATGTCGAACACAGTTTTTTCCCGCCGTGACTTTTTAGGTACTGCTGGCACAATCGCTGCCGGTGCGGTTATTGCCGGTGAAACATTTGCTCAAGAGGTTCCGAAGAAGCCGAAGATTAAAATCGGACAAATCGGTACCGGTCACATGCACGCTTCTAAATTCGGGGTGCTTCATAAGTTGCCCGACTTGTTTGAAGTTGTCGGTATCGCAGATGACGACCCTAATCAACGCAGCCGGCACGAGAATAAAGGTATCTATAAAGATGTTCCGTGGATGTCCGTTGAAGAGTTGCTGGCGTATCCCGGACTTCAGGCGGTTGCTGTTGAGGTTGAGGAACATCATCCGCTGCCTGTTGCACTGAAATGCGTCAAAGCGGGAAAACATGTACATATCGACAAACCCGCCGGTGAATCGCTGAAGGATTTCAAAGAAATTCTTGATATTGCGAAGGCAAAAAACCTGACCGTCCAAATGGGATATATGTACCGGACTAATCCCGCGCTGGAGTTTTGTTTCAAGGCGGTGAGAGACGGACTGCTCGGCGACATTTACGATGTTGATGCTGTGATGAACCGCTATGATACGCAGGGATTCCGCAACATCATTAAGACGTTCAGAGGCGGCACACCGTTTATTTTCTCCTGTCACATGATTGATATGGTCGTGACTATACTCGGCGCGCCGACAAAGATTCATCCGTTCAACCGCAGAACCCGTGAAGACGGCGTGCTTGACAACTCGGTTGCCGTGTTTGAATATCCGAAGGATGTTATCGCAACAGTTAGGACTTCCATCAACGAAGTCGAGGGTTTTCAAAAACGTTATCTGACGGTTCGCGGTTCGAAAGGAACGATAGTGATTCAGCCGCTTGAATCGCAGGGTAATATGTCCGGCGGTGTTCTGCAACTTGCTTTGACGAAGGACGAAGGCGGTTTCAAGAAGGGATACCAAACGGTTGAAATGCCGCCGCTCAAAGACCGCTATGAAGGACAATGGGTTGAATTCGCTGACGTGATTAACGGCGATATTGTCAATCTGTACACTTATGAACACGATTACATCGTGCAGAAATGTCTGCTCGAAGTATGCGAGATGTTGTAATACTGTTTCTTTATTTTTACTCTTTTTTGAGAAAGATTTATGTCTATGATTACGAGAAGAAATTTTATCTGGAACTCTTTGGCAGTCGCAAGTGCTGCCGGAGTATTTTCTGTTCCGCAATATATTTCCGCACAGGGAACGAGTCCGAATGAAGTACTCGGCGTTGCGATTGTCGGAGCAGGCGGACGCGCCCGTGTTGTCGGCGATGCCTTTGCGAAAGACAATCGGGTGAAGATTTTATATTTCACCGACCCGGATATTAGCCGTGCAAAGTCAGCGTGTGAGAGTTTCGGAAAGAAACACGGTTATACTCCGGCTGCGCTTCAGGACTTCCGACCGGCTCTCGAAGATAAAAACGTCAATGCGGTTGCCTGCACTTCGTCCAACCATTGGCATGCTCTCTGCACCGTTTGGGCAATGCAGGCAGGCAAACATTGCTATATTGAGAAGCCGATAACTCACAACTTTTTTGAAAACAAAGCGATTGAAGCAGCGGCGAAAAAATATGGTCTCGTTTTTCAAGCGGGAACGCAGTGCCGCTCAACGGAAAATGTCAACGCCGCAGTCGAGTTTATCCGAAAGGGCGGAATCGGTGAAGTCAAACTTTCGAGAGCGGTGACTTACCGCCGAAGGACAGCGATTGGTCCGCTCGGCGACTATCCTGTTCCACAAAGTGTTGACTATGATTTCTGGCTTGGTCCCGCGCAAACAAAACCGCTGACACGCAAAAATTTTCATTATGATTGGCATTGGCAGCGTGAATACGGCAACGGTGATGCCGGTAATATGGGAGCGCATCAACTCGATGTTGCCCGCTGGTTCATCGGTGCAGACAGATACCCGCAGGCGGTGACAACTTACGGCGGACGTATCGGTTATGATGTCGAAACGAAAAATGCCGATTACCGCGACGCAGGCGATGTTGCTAACACGCTTGTTTCGATTTTCGATTACGGCGATAAGTGTCTCGTTTCGGAAGTCCGCGCTTTGGAAACGCCGGTGTTTGCCGTTACGGCTGATAAAAAGATAACGACGAACATGGGTGCTGTTGCTTATGGAACAGAGGGTTATGTTGTTCTTGCTCCGAATGTCCGCCACAACGATTTTGAACACTGCACGGCGTTTAATTTGAAGGGCGAAGTTATCATGGATTCCAGAGATGCCGTGTCGAGACAATACGATGATGTTTATATCACCGGCAGACACACGAAGAATTTTGTTAATGCAATTCTTGCGAACAAACCGGAGACAGCATCGGCAAACATACGGGTCGGTACTCTTTCGTCTCTGCTGACGCATCTTGCGAATCTTTCGTTTTATCTCGGCGAGAGTCATAAAATTTCTGCCGAGGATTTGAAACGGAAAATATCTTCGGTAAAATCGTTGGACGACAATGAGTCAACACTGGCGCGGCTGCTGGAACACATTCAGACCTTCGGCGTGGACTTGAAGAAAACGCCGCTGTCGTGGGGAGAACAACTTAAACTCGATGTCGAAAAGGAAACGATTGCCGGTAAAAGTATTACCGATGAATTTATTACACGCCCATACCGCAAGCCGTTTGTTGTGCCGGCTGCCGCCGATGTTTAGGAAGACAGGATTGACGGGATTTTAAGGAACCGTTGCAGTTTAACCCGGCCGCCATAAGCGGCGGATTAAAATTTTCCGCCTATTGCAATTCCCGAAAAAACGTGATAAAATATATTTGTAATTAAGAATACCCGTCCGGCGTGGTGCCGGATGGATTGAATTCGAGTACGACAACAAACTATAAAGAATCGCTTCGGCGGACGACAAATTTCTACAAGACCAACCGGATAATCGGAGTAGAACATTGTCGGTGTGTCATAAAGTTGCGTTGCTCCCCATAGAGGGAGTGTCGCGTATGACCTGCGGTAAAAAATCAGCATTACGCCTTTCATGTTAAAGTGATGCACCTCTTTGGTCGGAGGGATTTGTTCCGTTTCTTTATAGGCGTGCCGCTCCCGTTCTAGAGTGGTTCTGTTGGCGGATCTCGCCATTTGAAAATTTTCACCATCAAAACTCAACTTTAATGGAGAACTTATGAAAAACAACTATTTTTCCTCTCGTACAGTTCTTTTCTGTACGTTACTTATAGCATTGTGTTTTACTGCTTGCGGCAGAAACACAACAACGGAAGCATATAGGCAAACCGTTATTCGGGAAATTAATGGATATTTGCAAAATGAATCAGATGAGAGAAGAAGATACATCGAATTCGCACACCAGACAGTAACAGTGACATCCGCAACGGTAACAAGTTGTCAAATTGAAACCCTTGACGGCAGCAACAATGCCGGTTATGAAGGTAAAAACGTTTCAAGAGTTACTTACGAAATCACTGCATACTGGGATGGTGTTTTTCATAAACAGGGACATTCTGTTTTAAAAATTGTATCTGATGTGCAAAATGGTAAATCTACCGCCAAGATTATCAAAACCGATGCGGTAGTCAATATAGAAGACCCAAACTTTTGGTATGAAGCGGGATTCGCAGCGGGAGTAATAGGATTTGGATTGTTTTGAATTGCACTAACGAGCGGGAAACTGTGTTTCCCGCTATGCCAAAAGACGTTTTTTATTTTTCTTCAAAACAACGTTTTATTATGAAAGCGGGAAACAATAGTTTCCCGCTCGTTATAAATGCCGTTGCTTGCGCAACGCCGCTCTGATTGAAATGAACAACATTTAGCCGATACTCCGGCTCTTGATGAATCAACTAATTTACTTTTGTGATGATGCTTTCGTCAATTCTCTGAAACGGGCATTGAGGTCGCGCTGGGTGCCGGAATCCCACGGTTCTTTCGACAAGCGTCCTTCGTTAATGAAAATAACGCGGGACGCAACCGCTTCAACTTCCTGCAATATGTGTGTTGAAAGCAGGATTGTTTTTTCTTTTCCGATTTGTTTCAAGGTTTGCCGTACTTCGAAAATTTGATTCGGGTCAAGACCGGCGGTCGGTTCGTCAAGAATCAAGACATCCGGTTCGTGCAGCAGTACTTGCGCCATTCCTACCCGCTGCCGATACCCTTTCGATAGTTTGCCGATGGGTTTTCCATAAACGGCTTGCAGGGAGCAGAGTTCGACAACTTCGGCGATGCGTTCCCGCAATTTTCCTTCGGGTATTCCACGGGACTCACCGAAGAACCGCAGCAGCGAGCGCGGCGACATATCAGGATACAGCGGTCCGTTTTCGGGAAGATAGCCCAGATGCCGTGAGCCGGCGATTCGGTCGGCTGCCATATCATGACCGGCAATTCTGGCGGCACCTTTTGTTGCGGAAAGATAGCCGGTCAACAGTTTCATAGTAGTGCTTTTTCCGGCACCGTTTGGTCCGAGAAACGCAACTACTTCCCCTTTTTCTATACTGAATGAAACGTTGTCAATCGCTGCAAAGTCCCCGTAATACTTCGACAGATTGACTGCCTCTATCATTGCTTGTCCCATTGTTTATTTCTTTCTGATAAGTCCGAACAAGTAACCAAACACATCCTTAAGTGTACCCCAAAGAATATATTTTTCAAGGGGGCGCAGGATTAGAAATTCTTGCTAACAAGGTTACGCCGGTTCAATTCCGAAGAACATGTGCAGCAGTTTCATCACTTCCATTCGGTCTTCCTTGAAATCATTGTTTTCCAAGAGCGACATCAGAAATTTCGGCTCAATGAACAGCGGCAAAGGGTCATCCAAACCGAGTCCGTCCGCCGCCCGCTGCAAAAACAATTTTTCACGCCGACGAAGTTGATGCGCTTTGCATAATTCCTTGAAGACAACCCAAGGATTTTCCAGATTTTTCTGCTGTTTCAGATAAACAGCATCGTAGTAAATTAAACCGCTTATCAAAAGACACAATAACAATAAAAGTAAAAATATAGTTATTGCTTCAGACGTTCTTCTCGAGCCGCTGTTGAAGTGTTCAGACGCACCGCGAAGTTTTTCTACATTAATATCTGATTGAGCAAAAAGAATGCCGTTATTGGTCACAGGAATGGATTGGGCGAGCCGCAGCGACACTCTTTCCCGTCCGACGATTTGCCGCTGGTCTGTTTGTGCCGCTAAATCAGGGAAATAAACAAAACATGAGATAAACATACCGGCAACAGACAAAAAGAGAACAATAGCACAGGATTTTAACCCTTTGCAGACAGAGTTAAACAGTTCTCTTGTTATTCTTTTACTGTTTTCCATGCAGCAGGTCTCTTTTCTAAACTCTCTTTTGCTGTCTCCCGAACCCCTTGGTCTTCGTCTCTGTGAAACGCCTGTACCAGTGTTCCGCGGCTGACTTCCCTTTGTCCATGCGCCAGCAGTTCCGCCGCTTTACGGCGGAGCATAGGTGATTCCCCATGCATCAAAACGTCGCACAGAGCATCTTCCGTTAAAAGAATCAGACCGCCGTATTCCGCACAGAGCAGTGCTTTCGCTTTCTGAACCGGTGTGCCGGTTATCAGAATTGCGGAAATCTCCTCCGGCATTTTTTCGTCAATTTTTCGGACGATTTGCGCTGAAACTCTCCGCTGCTCTTCGGACATTTGGTCGTAGTTGTCGAAGAACCGGCTAATGCTGAATTCCGGCAGCAATTTTCGCACAACCGTTTGCACTTCGACATTCGGACTGTCGATAAACTGAAGTATTCGGGCTGTTGCCCGCGGTGAATCCCGATTTTTGAGTTGAATTAACGCTTCCGCCTGAATTTCGGGGATGCTGCTTTCCGTCTGTCTCCAAATAAACTGGTCCACCGCTTCGCCTTCGACTTTAGAAAGCGATTTCAACACAGCAACGCGGCTGACCGGTTTTCCGAAATGAAACACTTGAAACAACAAACTCTGATATTCCGACGAAGGCAGCCCAAGATTATCCAGCAGTTTAATTAAGCCGATTTGAGATGACTCCGGCAGTTGCGGCAAAACCTCCTGCAACCCTTCTTTCCATGCAGGATTCTCCAACTTTTTTATGTTTTCTACAAATTCACTAGAAGCGAACTTGCAGAATTCATCAAATATGAAAGACAAGAACCCCGCATCTATTCTGCGCTTATAGGCGGCAACCGCAAGCGGCGGCGGCTTCGGAATTTCCAGACAGTAATAAATGAACCGATACAGATTTGTGTCGTCGCCCGTCAGAAGCAAATGCTGAATCCGCGAATAAACTGGTGAAGCAGGGTCAAACACGAACCGCTGAAAGTGTCGCTTCTTTTCTTCAGGTATGTGCTTATACAGAGCCAAAAAAACATAAAGAATAAACGGCGGGTCTTTGCGATGATAATCGCGGACACCTTCGTCCACTACATTCAAAATATCCGGTAATATAATACCGTAAAGCGTCCGCTTGTTTTTCCGTTCATCTAAATCCGCCGTGAATCGTCCTAACAACGTGGTAATAGAAGTTTCTATTGCGGCATTGTCAGTTCCTTCACGCTGGTCCATATAGACCGTCAGCAGAACCGAAATTAATTCGTATAATTGTAAATTTTCGGCTATTTGAAGTGCTTTGCGGCAAAGTTGTTTGTCGTTTCCGACAACAGCACCGCGCAGAGCGGAAACCGTTTTATCATGATTTTCCTTAAAAAGTGCGGTAATTTCGGCATCAAGCGGGGTATACTTGCGAATCAATTCGGAAACAGTGCGCTTGCCCTTGCCGGACATTATTTCTCTGCCCGCCTGCTTTTTGACCTCAATATTAGAGGACTGAACGGCAAGGTCTAACAGACGAGCAGCCGCTTTGTTTTTCGACTTCGCCAACGTCTGAATGGTGATGTCAATACCATTTGTCATAGTCGTTTCCTCACGGGTTAAATATCGGCAAAATGAGCGGAATTAACCGCTCAAAAGGATTACTCCATTGTATTTTATCGAAATGTACTATATTATCATACGTATTGGGAAAAAACTTTTTGTTTTTTTCGGTGTTTGATGACGTGTCCCCCCTTTGTTTCAACATTTTTATGGAGAACACAATGCAAAACAACCGCCGTTCATTTTTGAAAGAAACCGGACTGGGGATTCTCGGTCTGCCTATTATCGGAAGCACCTTTTATCAAAGAGCAACTGCCGCAAGTGTTGCTCCCGCCAAAAAGAAGCCGTTCAAACTCGGAAAGGCGAAGTCCGTCATTCAAATTTGGATGTGGGGCGGTCCTTCGCATTTGGAAACGTTTGACCCAAAACCGGGGGCAGGACGCGATTACTGCGGAGATTGGGATAAACCGCTCAAGACCAATGTACCGAACATTGAAATCAGTCAGTCGCTGCCGAATTTGGCGAAATGTGCAGATTTATACAGCATCATTCGCGGAATGGGACATCGAAACAATCATCACGAACAGGCATCTTACCTGATGCAAACGGGACGTATGCCGGGCGGCGGTCTTGTTTTTCCGGGGGTAGGTGCAGTCATTTCCAAAATCAAGGGATACGACAACAACTATGACCATCCGATTCCGCCGTATGTCGTTTTGACAAATCCGCAGGGGCGGTTCTCGGAATCCGGCTTTTTAGGTCCGAAATACAAGCCGTTTGTCACCGGCGGAGACCCAAGCAAGAATCCGTTCCTCGTTTCCGGCTATGTCGTTGAAGGCATTACCGATGCCCGCCGGGAACAGCGTAAGCGGCTGCAAGAGTCACTGGACACTTTCGGGAAAGCCGTCCGCGACGATAGTTTTATCGAGGAAATGGAAGTCGCAAAACACAATGCGTATAATCTTCTAACCGGTGACGCGGTGAAGATTTTCGACCTCGGACTTGAACCGGAAAAGACCCGTGAAGAATACGGCAAAAACTGGTTCGGTCAATCCTGTTTGATGGCGCGCCGTTTGGTTCAAAACGGTATTCCTTACATTACGATAAACTATCGCGGCTGGGACACCCATAAAAGACATTTTGAGGCATTGACCCGTACACAGCCGCAGTGGGACAAGGGACTTTCGGCGTTGTTGCGGGATTTAGCGGACAAGAAGTTGCTTGATTCAACGATAGTATGGTGGGGCGGCGAGTTCGGCAGAACACCGAAAATCGGCTGGAATTCGCCGTGGTTCGGCGGTCGCGGACACTTCGGTAATTGTTTTAGTGTTGTCTTGGCAGGCGGCGGATTTCGAGGCGGAAGGGTTGTCGGAGAAAGCAATGCGACAGGTGAAGCGGTTGCCAAGCGGCTTGTCGCACCGCAGGATTTACTCGGCAGCATTTACGCAATGCTCGGCATTGACCCAACGGGACCGCTGACGAATAATCAGGGATTTAATGTACCGCTGATGCCGGAACCTTCCGCCGAAGGTTTCCTGCAAGAATTAATGAGTTAATTAGCGAAATAAACGTTTAGCGGGCGGTTCTGCGAACCGCCTCACACATAATCTGCGAACAATTCCTTGCTCGGTCTCGGTATCACCAATTCCGAAACAAGCAGTCCCCGTTGCCGCACCGCTTCAGCCGCTGCCTGTACCGCCGCCGAAACATCAGAAATGCTGCCTGTCATCAACAAGAGTCCTTTGCCGCCAAGTGCCATCGCAATATGCAGCCGGAACAATTTCACATTGGCGGTCTTACCCGCTGTGTCGGCTGCAATCAGCGCGCTGACTCCGCTGAATGTTTCAATCACGCCGAGAGCATCCGCCTCTTCTTCCGACAACACGACGGACTGTGCCATCGCCGGAAAAGTCCCTTCATAAGCGTTCGCAACCGACAAGTGGTCTATAACCGCATCACTGCCGGTTTTCAAGCCGACTTCAATGGCGGATTCAACATCGCTGACACTTCCCGTGAAAACGATAAAGTATTTGCCGGAACAGATTGTCCTCGCCAATAAGATTTCAATCGAAGCGGCTTTGAGCATTTCGTCTTGGACCTGCAAACCGGCACCGATACTCGATAATTCAATAGCCCCTGCTGATATTCCCATTATAATACCTAAACTTTTTCAACGAATACTTGACCACTCTGAACCACATATTGCACAACACAAAACGTGCGTACCGGTTAAATAGCGGCGGATCACCCGCCGCTCGTATTGTATCACCCGACCGTTTTCTTCACAACATCCTTATCGAAATAATTGATTTCCATCGCTGCATCGGTAATGATTTTCTGCGCTGCAATTCCGCTGGAGCGCGGACTTAACAAAAAGACGGCGACTGCCGCCGCTTCTTCCGTTGATACCGCCCGTTTGCGGGGAATAACCTGTTCCGCAAACAAATAACTCTCCGCATAGCCCGGAATACCAGCCGATGCCGAGGTCTTCAAAAGTGACGGCGCAACCGCATTAAACCGAATCTCCGAAAATGCACTGAACGACTTCGTCAAGAACGCAAGCGATGAATCCAACGCCGCCTTAATCGGTGCCATGAAACCGTAATTCTCGCTTGCCATGCGGGTAGTGGAAATCGAAACCGTCACCACCGATGCCGTTCTTTCCAGCAAGCCGGACAATTCATTGCAAATCGAAATCAGCGAAAAACACGAAATATCCAGTGCCTGCAAAAACGCTTTTTTCGGCGTTTTATGAAACGGCTTCATTCCTTCGGAATAGTCCGCAAACGCTATTGAATGAAGAAGTCCCGCATAGCAAACCGGCGGTAATAACCCTTCAATTTCGCAGCGCAATTTCCGTATTTCGTCTTCGCTCTCAACATCGCAGGTGAAAATGTTTTTGCCGGGAAACAACTTTTTAACTTTGTCGGCTGTTGCGTCATCGCGAACAACGAAGTCAACTTCCGCTTCCTCTTCGAGAAGCATCGAAGCAGCCGAAAACGCAACGCTCTTTTTGTTTGCAACGCCGAAAATCAAAAACCGTTTTCCTTTTAGTTGTAGAAAGTTCATTACTTCACACTTTCCTTCAGCGTTTCGATATTCATTATGTTGGAGTTGATAATCTTGCCGTCTTTTCCATAAAGAATCAAAAACGGTGTGTTCTGAATTCCCCAATAGACGGCATTGGAACTGTCCAATCCGCCGGCAGAATGAAGATGCGTCCAGTTAGTTAGTTTGCCAGCCGCTGTTTGAAACGCTTTGGCATCCGAATCAAGATTAACGCCGACAACCTTCAAACCGGTCATCGTGTCAGTAACTGCTTTGATTCCCGCAACTTCCGCTGCATTTCTGCTGTCCCAAAATATAAGAAGAACATAACTGCCGCCGAAAGACGTTATATCAAACGGCTTACCGCCTGCATCCGTTGTCTTGTACGGAACTGCCTGTCCTTCGGAATTCAAACGGCGAATTGCACCCTTTGCTTTTTCCGCAATCGGCTTACCGGCGGCAACTTCGGCAATCTTCGTGTACCATTTTAGCGGTTCAACATTAGAGCGGTCGGACATTTCCTTATTGACGGCAAGTTGCAGCATTGCGTCAATACCGGTCTCCGTTTTTTCGTATTCCTTAACGAGAAGTTCGAGATTAGCCAGCCAAGCGGCGTAGGTCTTCAATGCATCTTTACCGCTCTGCATATCAGTATGAAAGTCAACCATCATTTGTCGGTAGCGGATGTACGCTGTTAATTCATTATTGCTAAGTTTCTGAAATGTCTCGAATATCTCCTGCATAAGTGCCTTGCCTTCGGGAAACGCATCTTCCTGAACCGCTTCCATGATTGTATCCGTCAAGAGCCGAACCCAGAGTTCGCGGTCTTCATTCGTCGGCGATTTAGCAATGATTTTCAACATCACGGCTGTAATATCCTTATATTGCTTTGCCCTGTCTTGAACCGTCGGCAGAGCAGCGGTTAGTGTTTGATACTGTGTTATTAACACCGCCGCCTCATCGTTGACGGGACCCGTCGATTGCAGCACGGCATTTATCGGCATGAACGTTGATGTCATAGTACCTTCATCGTAGGGTTTCGGTAAATCAATCACACGCCAGTTATTGCTGCCGATGCAGACAAGCGTTCCAATAGATACCTGTTTTGCAATTTCTTTTTCGCCGGTTCTAACTCCGACTGCTGCCCAAGTGTTTTCGAGAACCAGCAAATCGGTTTCATTGCCGGAAGTTCCAGCCGGCACAACAGCGGGATGAACATCATTGAGTTGATACCAATGAGCGTTTTCTCCAAGTTGCAATGTTTTGACGGTATTTTCAAAACCGGCTTTGAGCGCGGCAAGTTTTTTCGCAACGGCGGCGTTGTGTTCTTCTCCGAGTGCTAATTTTTTCAGTTCGGCTGTACTCAAAGTAACCCGCAAAAACCGTTGGAGGTCATTTGTTGCAACTGCCCGGATAATTTCTTGTGAAACCTCTTCGGCAGAAATGTTTTTCCACTGGTCAATGACAAAATCGCCGTTGGCATCTATTCCATGTTTTGTACCGCCGGTGTTGAACCAGCGAAATTGGTCGGCGTTGCCGTTGGCATCGGTGTCTATTTCACGATATACTTCGATTCCGTTTTTGAAGTAGGACCACTGGTTGACTCGTCCGCTGCCGTTATAGTCGATAAAAAGTCGCAGCGTCATACCTTGCGGATTGGTAACAATGTATCCTTTGCGTTCGCCGCGTTCAGCGTAAAAGTCGATTTTACAGCGTGTCGCTTCTTCCTCTGTAGGAATGTCAATATCAACTTCCTGGGACGGTTTGAATTTCAGGGACTTTTCGAGCATATCCGGCGGTATTGAATCTTGCGCAAAAACACCGAAAAGCGGCAAAACAAAGAGCGACACGAGAAACGGAATAAATTTTTTCATAGCAAATACTGGCAGTAAATTTAGGTAAATTCAACGATACTGTCGGAAAAGTACATGATTTTACCATACCTCGGAAATTTTGAAAAGGGCAAAAAGTGCCGCCCGTTCTTTCCGTTCATAAAACCGTCTTGATTTTCAGAGTAAAAAGCGTACAATAGTGAAATTGTTGCGCATCGATTGGTCTATTCACATTAACGTCATTATAAGGGAAAGTCAAATGAAAAAGTATGTATGTACCATCTGCGGTTATATTTACGACCCAACTGTAGGAGACCCGGACAGCGGAATTGTTCCCGGCACCGCCTTTGAAGATATTCCCGATAATTGGCTCTGTCCTCTCTGCGGCGTAGGAAAAAGCGACTTTGAACCCGAAGCGGAATAACCAACATGGCTTGGCAGGGAATCTACGACCACGATGCCGTTGCGGAACGTTTTCGGCGCGCCGCAAAGCGGGGACATTTCGCCGGAAGTTATCTCTTTGTCGGTGTATCCGGTATCGGTAAGCGGCATTTCGCTCTTGCACTTGCAAAGGGTTTTCTCTGCAAGAATAACAGCGAAGACGAAATTAACCCCTGCGGTGAATGTGCTTCGTGCAAGTTATTCGGTTCGCCGGAGACCGACCATTTCGCAACAGTGCCGTTTTTATCGCCGCATCCTGATATTTTCTATGTCTGCAAGCCGGAAGACAAAAAAGATTTGCCGCTGGACCTAATCACAGGCGAAAAAGGCAAACAAGGACAAAGCGGACTCTTGTATAAAATTTCCCGGAGTCCGCTCATGGGAAACGGCAAAGTTGCTATCATTGACGATGCCGACACATTCAATCAGGAAGGTGCTAACGCTCTCTTGAAGACGCTGGAAGAACCGCCGGACGACTCGGTCATTATTCTTATCGGTATTTCTGCTGCGAAGCAGTTGCCGACTATTCGGAGCAGATGTCAGATAATTCGTTTTGCTCCGCTTGCGCCGAAAACATTAGCGCGTCTTCTTGAAAAGAACGGCATAGTTGATTCGCTTGAACAGGGAATTACGTTGTCGCGTCAAGCGCAAGGACTCGACCAAGCGAGGGATTTGTTCAACGAACATCTGGACAAGATTCGCGCACCGCTTTTCAAGAGCATCGGTTCTCCCAACATTGATTCTGTTGCGCTTGCGGGGATACTCAAGAACTTTCTCGATGATTCCGTGAAAGACAAAAAGGAAGCGTCCATAAGACGGCGGCTGATACGGATTGTCTTCAATCAAGCGATTGATTATTTTCGTGGAGACATCAAAAAAGCCGTCGCCGAAACAACTGACGTTCAAAACAGCAAGGCAGCGGTTCGTATGCTGTCTTACCGGATTGAACACACGCTTGATGCTTTGGAACACGTTGACCGCAACACGCAACTTGAACTTGTTATCGATGTATGGTCGCAGAATGTTGCAAAAAGCAGCGGCGAATGAATTATTGCCGGATACTCAAACCGTTCACTGAACTCGTATTCAATGCGCCGGTTTCGATGTTGTATTCAATCCTCTGCGCCGGTAATTCACGCTGACCAGACCTTACCCACGCTTTGCCGTCAAATATAATCAAGTTCTTCGCCTGATTGTACTTGATAATCTCCGCTTTGCCGTAAAATGAATTTCCTTCGATGCTTGCGGTGTTGCCCTGTGCCGTCAATTCAAGTGAACCGGTCTTAGCGGCAGCGGAATTCTTATCGGCGTGAATATCCGGCATTTCAACAATTTCCAGCCGCTCACACTGCATATAATAACCGAGACGCGCCGCCGCTGAAATTTGGTCGATGTCGAAAATTTCGTCCCAGCCGCGCACCGGACAATAGATAACCTGAACACGACCGGTTACTTCAGCCCGCTTATGATTGGCATAAAAATTGCCCCGAATGTAATCCTGAAACCAAACACAAAGAAACGATAATTGCCCCGAATTATTTGCACTGGTGTTAATTTTGTCGGAAAACGAGTTATCGCTTTTAAGTGAAGTGGAACGCAGAAAACCCGGTCCGCGGGCAACAAAGTCATCGCTTTTCAAATAAACTCTGACAGCATCGAAACAGCCGCGGTCGTATGATTTCAGTTGCCGATTCTCGTCTAATTGCCGGTTTTCGATACTAACATTAAAGGCGCAGTCAATCATTTCCGCTTCTGCTTCATTATTGCTTTTATCGTCAAATATCTGCACAATCCGATTTAAATGAATCTCCATCAAATCGCAGAACATTTTCTGCTGCTGATAATGCGCCTGTACTCTTCCGCCGTTTCTATCCTGCCGACCCGTAAACCGCATTGTTTGTCCGTTGAATCTCATTGTCTCGTTCCATTCAATCACGAGACGGTTATCTTCTTCCCGTGCATTTGAATTTGCAGATAGCGGCTGCATTTGAACGAGCATGCCGGAGACCGGTATTATCTCGGTTTTTGTTTTATTGAGCGGACTTTTATCCTGCTGTACCGACGTGGTAAAAAGACGACCCGGACTGTCGACACAAATCAAATTTTCGTCACGGAAAATTTCCACTTTCATTGCATTCATCTGGATTCCTCTGCCTTTGAAAATTGCTTCTTGAGAAGGCGGTGTTCCGGTAATGCGTATGATAGTATTCGGTGCAGACGGATTCCAAATATCGATTTCGCTGCCTCTGATGTCAACCAAGCCGGTCGAAGGCAAATCCGCAATTTTTTCAATGATGTGAACACCGCCGCCGAACCAAACCTTTTCCACATAAGTTTCATCAGCGGGTTCTGTCGGTCTTTTCGGACTTTTGTTGTCCGCCATGTGAATGTCCATTATCATACGGTCAGCGGTTACCGCAAACTTTGAACGTGAATCACCGGAATTAAGTCCGATGATGTTCTGTTTGTTTCCATTGTTTGCGGCATTATTGTTCACTGGAGTATTTTGCCGAGATTGAACAGTTGCATTGTTTGCCGCCGACGGCTGCGCCGCTGCAACCTGCGGATTATCCTGCGTAATCGGCGGAAGAACTACCGGCGAAATAAGATTGTTTTGCTGTGGAGCAATTGGCTGCGCTGAAGCAACATAAAGCGGTTTAGTTGGCACGCTTTGCTGTCCTTGATACTGCGGTGCCTGATATTGTACCTGCTGTATCGGATTTTGGGGCGGCAGCGGTTTCGGCTGCGGCAATCGAAGCTGCTGCGTCAACTGCTGCGGAAGCCCGCGGGATTGACTAACCTGATTGCCGTCGCTGCGAAAGAAACATTGAAATTGTTTTACATCGCAAGTTCCGCTTTCGTTTTCAAAATGAACGTTTCCTGCTGCGATTCCTCTGTCCGGTATCAATTCACCGCTGTTCTCAAACGGATTACCGCTGACGAGATTTGATGACTTATTATTCGTTGATTTGGAATTACTGCCGGCATTCTTTTGATTTTCACGGCGGCACCATAAATCGATTTTATCTGCCCTCATACTTCCGGCACCTTCAACAGTAAGTTTGACGCTGCCGGTTAATTGAATCAATACCTGCGATGGGTCGGACTGATACGGCTCAATCTGTATCTGATTCCACGATGCCGCTATCTTCTGCGGCTTGTTGACATCGCCCATGATGCCTTTCAAGGAACCTTTGCCGCCGGAAATCAATGTTCCGAAACTGCCGTCCGGCGGAAGCGTATATTGAAATCCCTTCTCGCCGTAAATATCATAGCGGTTCTGCAAATTGATATGAACCTGCGGCATCGAACCGGGTTTAATGTCGGTCTCAAGCGTAAAAATGTTTTTCGTAATATCATACAAGATGCGGTCGCCTTTCATCACAACGCCGCCGTTGCGGGGACTGATAAGACAAGCCGGTATGTTCGGCAGTCCGCCTTGTGCTAATTGTCCCAAAGCGAGAAATTCAACCGGTTCCAATCCGTCAAGCGGATTATCCTTTTCGGTCTTTACGTCTTCTTTGCTGGCAGGTTGCGGAACAACTTGCGGTGATGTTTTCGGAGCAAAACGAACCTGAACAATTTCGCCGGTAATACTTTCTTTCAGCCCGCTTGTATCAGTCCGTTCAATCACTACTTGTCCGCGAAACTCTGCAAGCCAGTTGGTTTCTTTCGTATTCCTTCCTTTATTAACCGGAATAGCGTTGAGTAAAAATTCCCTTCGGCATTTTATGTTGAGCAGTGTTGCCGAATCGCTTCCGGTTAAAAGCGAAATCTCTTTTTGCGGAAACATATTCCGGGCGGTCAGCGGAATGTATCCCGCGTCTGTTGAAACAACAGCAGCACTTGGAGCAACGGCTGTACTCGAAGCACCAACATCTCTTGCCAACGGTTTGAACGCCGAAGCCGTTTCCGGCTGCGGTACTGAAGCAGGTGCAGAGACCAATCTCGTTTCAGTTTTACGTTCTTTTTTATTCTGTTCTTTCTTTTCGTCAAAACACAGATTCAAATAGTCAAGGTTTTTTAACTGCACACTGTTAAGTGTTTTGGGCGACTTCGGATTTTTCGCATCGGTTTGCAGCAGCGTCAGTTGCAATTCCGTTCCTTTGCCGGTGTTCTGTCCCATTCGGAAAACAACATCATAGACGGTCGAGATAACCGTTGACTGCGGCGAATCCGAAAAGGCAATGTTCTGCGTTTCAATATGCAGGTCGTCATCGGCTTCAGGTTCTTCGAGGTCGCTTTGAATAACAACTTTGCCGTAAAGTTTTCCGCCGGTCATCTTCGGCAGCGGAAATTTGCTGAAATTCAAATCGCCGTCAAATTCAATTTCGGCGTATTCCGGAGTGCGCATTACGACTGCCTGCCGGATACGTTCTTCGGTACTTATTTTCTCGTCTTCCGAAAGAAACAGAATCGTACACGGTTTGAGAACTGCCTTGTTTCCTTTGATTTCCTGATTGAGAAAGAAAATGAGCGTTTCGCCGGAACGCAGCATTTCAACTTTCGGATTGCGTTCCCAAGAACCTTTGGCGAACAATCCGGCATACGGAATCATCTCTTCCCGCGGTTCATCGGTTTGCAATATAACATTCGTATTCTGCTGCGTACCGCTTTTATTAGACGGCAGTACTGCCGGTACGATTGTCCAGCCGTATAAAAAATACAGACCGAGAACAGTCAGAAAAGTAATGAACGTTATAGTGTAACGATGCACGGAATTATATTCTGCTCTAAAGTTTATAGTGTAATGTCATCGCTTGGATTCCATTTTCCTTGACACCTCAATATCATTTCTATTAAGTCGCGGACAGCACCGCTGCCGCCGCTTCTTTTCGTTGTATATTCTGCGGCAACCCGCAATTCGTATGGTGCGTCCAGCACCGCAACTCCTAAACCAACGGCTTCTATTGCCGGCAAGTCGGGAAAATCATCGCCGATGTACGCAATCTCTTTCAGCGTTAAACCGCGTTCCGCCGCAATCTCTTCGACTGCTTTCCGTTTCATGAAAGTACCAGTACGGACTACATCCAGGTGAAGTTCTTCCGCCCGCCGTTCTGCACAAGGACTAACCCGACCGGTTATCAAACCGAAAGCATAGCCCGCTTTGCGCCACAGCCGAATACCGTATCCGTCATGTGTATTAAAACATTTCGATTCGTTTCCTTGTGAGTCGATTTCAATCGCGCCGCTGGTTAGAACGCCGTCCACATCGGACAGTATCATCTTAATCGGCATACATCTCGTTTTTAAGGACATATCAATTATCTCTACGCTGTCATTATTAAATTACGCTGCGATGGAAACTTCACACTCGGCAATGTGTTATCTGCATCACCATCCACACTGGACATCTCCGGGAAGGCGGCGACAACATCCGTTATATCAATGAGACCAACAGGGCAGCCCGCCGTATCAACAACGGGCAGTTCGCTGATGCGTTTTTCGCCCATAACCGCAACGGCTTCCAACATTCTTGTTCCTTGCTTGACGGAAATCGGATTTGCCGTCATTATTTTTTGTATCGGTTCATCAAGTAAATGTTCGTTATGCCGTTCAAACAGCCGGGCAAGGTCGCTGTCCGTAAAAATGCCCGTAAGTTTTTGCTGTTTATCAATTAAAAGGACAGCCCCGCTTCGCCGTCCTTGAATTCCGCGCCGCATAAATACATCGCGGATTGTTTCTTCCTGCGGCGCAACGCGGCACTTTTCCAGCGTCCGAAGATAATCATCGACTATGCTCAACTTTTTCCCTAATGCTCCACCGGGATGAAAGACGGCAAAGTCAGAGTCCTTGAAACGCCGCCGCTCGCTTGCCGTCAATGCAAGTGCATCTCCGAGGGCAAGCATCGCTGCCGTGCTGCAACTCGGTGCTAAACGCAGCGGAGCGGCTTCGGTAATATGTCCCAGCGGTAAAACAATGTCAGCATTGCGTCCCAATGTACTCAATTCCGTTGCCGTCAAAGCGATAATCGGAATACCCGATTTTTTTATCGGCGGCAGTATCTGTGTTATTTCTTCCGTTTCACCGCTCAATGAAAGAATTACCGCTATATCGTTTCCGCCGATTCTTCCTAAATCGCCGTGAATTGCTTCGGCGGGATGAATGAAATGCGCTGGCGTGCCGGTTGAAGCAAAGGTCGCCGCCAATTTCTGTCCAATGAGTCCGGCTTTACCGATGCCGCAAACAATTACATTGCCTTTGCAGAATAAAATCCGGTATACTGCCTGCAAAAACCTATGGTCAATTTGCACGGCAACCGATTCGAGAGTTGCCGCTTCCTGCCGTATTATCTGTTTTGCCAATGTTAAAACATCGGACATTATAACTTCCTTGCTGCTGCCGGTTCGTTGTCAACGTAAAATCAGATACTAACAATTCCGTTGATTATATGCAAGAGCAAAAAGTGCTGGTTAGCGTAGGATTAAAATCCTACGCAAAATCTACAGCGTTGTACTTTCGCCGCCGTTGCGGGAACCGAGTGCACCCCAAACTCCAAACGGAGACGGTCCAATCGCCGTCACGTTGCCGTCAAACTTGTTGGCTGTTCCAATGTTAATTGTGTCCGAAATAAAACGGACGGCTCCGTCGCCGAGAGCGGCATTTACGCCGCCGGAATGATTGCTCGACGGTGCAACCATGTACCCTGCGTTACCGGTTCGGGTACAGGAGGGACCATTCGGGGGAGTAATTGTATTAAACGCTGTGTCGAACCCTGGTCCATTCCATAATGTAGAGTGATAGGCTCGAATTGCTGTTGTTGCGGCAGATGTCGATTGATACATACCGTTAGTACCGACAGTATTCAAACAGGCAGACCTATCGAGCAGATACGACGGAGAAGCCGTTGTTGCCGAGCCGCCATATACCCCCGGATAGTCGGCAAGAATGTCCGATTTGACTTTCCAAGTGGGAACATGAGTAAGAACTGAAGTTGCAAATGGAGTCGTTGGCGAATCTGGCATCTCTCGTTCCGAAAAGAACAACGTGTTGCTGGTACCGTCCGTAATGGCAGCAAAGTTATACCAAGAAAGATAACCGAAACAACCGCGATGATAATTATCCGGTCCACTCCTTGCCGGAGTGGTGCTATCTCTATTGAGCCAGTGGTGTTGGGCATTGTCACCTTCGCAAAGCCGATAATTGGTGCGTGTCGTCCAGTTCGACGGTCTGTTGCCGCTGCCAGCCGATGAGGGACATAAAAAAGCCGTAAGAACCGCAGTTTGGACCGTACCGAGTGTCGTAACTTCTTTATGTTCTGGTTGAGCCATATAGCACGATTTGAGTTCCTCATACTGAGATTCCATTTCCAGATAGGGGAAAATACTCGGAAGGCCGCCGTTATTGTCGGTTTTGACAGAAGTGCGGCACCAAGGGTTGTTATGGTGTCCAGCCGGAAGTGCGTTATGTACGTCGTGGTAATTGTGGGTAGAAAGAGCAAGTTGTTTTAATTTATTCGTACACTGCGCTCTTCTTGCCGCTTCACGGGCGGCTTGCACAGCAGGCAAGAGCAATGCGATTAGAACGCCGATAATGGCGATAACCACGAGAAGTTCGACTAACGTGAACGCTTTTTTGCGTAGGATTTGAAATCCTACGCTAAACGATTCGCTCCCCCCCATCAAACTACTTAAATTTACACTTTTCGTGATAGTAGAAACAATAGCACAGAAGAACATCATAGAACTTTGCATTTGAAAACTCCTTGTGAAAATTGTGAAAAGTTTAACCCAGCCGCTATAAGCGGCGGTTTTAGATAAACACCTGAATATATTATCCTACATTTTCGAAAAATTGCAAGGGATTAGTTCGACCGCAATCGAAAATTGATGCAAATACACCGCTTTTTTACAGCGAAGCAACAATTTCGGTAATCAATTTGCAGCGGTCAGAAATGAGTGACCATTTTCCTTCTGCCAAATCGGTTTTGGTCGCAATCCAGGTTCCGCCGCAAGCGAGAACCGAAGGAAGCGCAAGATACTCGCTCAAATTTGATGCCGATACGCCGCCGGTGGGCATGAACTTCACGCCGGTATGAGAATATGGAGCGGAAAGTGCTTTGAGCATTGTCAGGCCGCCGGCGGCTTCTGCGGGAAAAAATTTCAAAACGGAACAGTTCTTCGACAATGCCGCTTCGATGTCGCTCGGCGTGCAAACTCCCGGAATGAATGCCCAGTTTAACTCGTTTGCTTTTTTCACGGTATCGGGATTGAAACCGGGAGCAACTCCGAATTTTGCACCGGCTTCGACTGCTGCGGTAATGTTTTCGGCAGTCAAGACGGTTCCTGCTCCGACGCACATTTCGGGACGTTTTTCGGCGATAGTTCGAATAACTTCCGCTGCTGCTTTTGTCCGAAAGGTTATTTCGGCAATCGGCAGTCCGCCGACGAGCAGTGCGTCAGCAAGCGGCAGTGCAGCCGCCGGGTCGTCAATCGCAATAACAGGAACGACGCGGTATTTTTGCAGTGTTTCTGTAATCTGGGTTTCTATAATCGTCAACATAGTCATTGTTTTTGTTTGATTTTTTGAGAAAAGACGAATTGTGATAAGCAAATTTAAGTGCCGCAGTTTCAATAACACAGTTATCTCAACGCTGTTATTCTATCACACTTTCAGTACGTTGGCAATGGAAAAAAGTACTCGTTGGGAAGACGACGGATTGCATCAAGCGAAATTTTTAGAGATTTGTTGAAATTTGCCGGATTTTTGATACTATACTTTCAATTGGAAACGAAATATCAATAACTTATTTCAGAAAACGAAGAATGACACACCCGCTTGCCGGAAAACCTGCCCCGAAAAAAATCCTCGCCAATCTTTACGAACTCGACGAAGCATATTACGACAAGCCGGATGTTTCCGACCCGCAACAACTCGTCGCCTTTGGAACCAGTGGGCATCGCGGCACTTCGCTCAATGGAACCTTTACCGAGACGCATATCCTTGCGATTTGTCAGGCAATCTGCGATTACCGCAATGAACGCGGCTATGTCGGTCCGTTGTTTCTCGGTAAGGATACGCACTATCTTTCGCTCTTCGCCGAAGAAACGGCAATCGAAGTTTTCGCTGCCAACGAAGTCACCACGGTTTATCAGAACAACGGTTTTACGCCGACTCCCGTGATTTCCCATGCGATTTTGCGGCATAACTCGAATCATTCTCCGACTCAAGCGGACGGCGTTATTATCACGTCGTCTCACAATCCGCCGACAGACGGCGGTATAAAATACAACGGACCAAACGGCGGTCCCGCTGATACCGATGCTACCGGCTGGATACAAAACCGCGCAAACGAGTATTTAAGAAATGAGAAGCAAGTGCTGAAAGTTGAAAAACTCGAGGTCGGCATATCATTTCTCACCCCTACAGATTTTCGTGATGATTACATTGCCGACCTCGAAAATATCATTGATATGAAAGCGATTGCCGATGCGAAAATCCGAATCGGCGTTGACCCGCTCGGCGGAGCAGGATTTGAATACTGGGAACCGATTGCCGAAAGATATGGACTCGACATCACGGTTGTCAACAAAAACATCGACCCGCAGTTCTCGTTTATGACCGTTGACCACGACGGAAAAATCCGAATGGATTGCAGCAGTCCGTATGCAATGCGGGGACTCATCGGTTTGAAAGATAAGTTCGACATTGCGTTTGCGAATGACCCCGACACAGACCGGCACGGTATCGTTGTACCGTCAGTCGGTTTGATGAATCCGAATCACTATCTTGCGGTTGCGATTCAATATCTCTTCACGCATCGTCCGAAGTGGTCTGCGTCTCTGGGTGTCGGCAAGACGCTTGTTTCCAGCGGTATCATCGATAAAGTTGCCGCCGATTTAGGGCGCAAAATCGTTGAAGTACCGGTAGGCTTCAAGTGGTTCGTTGACGGACTTTATAACGGAACACTTGGCTTCGGCGGTGAAGAAAGTGCGGGTGCAAGTTTCCTGCGTTTCGATGGAACGGTTTGGTCAACGGACAAGGACGGCATTATTCTCAATCTGCTTGCTGCCGAGATTTTGGCGAAGACCGGCAAAGACCCCGGAGTGTTGTATCAGGAAATCGAACAGCGGTTCGGAAAAACGTATTACACGCGGATTGACCGTCCGATGGCGACGGAGAAAAAGTCGGCTTTCAAAAAGTTGACACCGGAGAAGGTCTCGGCGCAGAAATTGGCAGGCGATAACATTACCGCAAAATTGACCAACGCTCCCGGCAACGGCGAATCAATCGGCGGTTTGAAAGTCGTTTCGGACGGCGGCTGGTTTGCTGCCCGACCATCAGGAACGGAAAACGTCTATAAGATGTACGCCGAGTCCTTCAAGAGCGAAGAACATTTACAGCAGATATTGAACGAAGCGGAAGAGATTGTCAACACGGCATTAGCGTAGGGGGTAAAAGTAAAATGAAAAAGTATTTATTTAGCATCTTTTTCGTTTGGATGGTTGTCTTTACCGGAATGACAATCGCTGAAGAACCGGCGGCATCACCCGCGACTGTTTCCCCGGTGACAAAATCGTTTTTTGCCGAGAGTAGTGCCTCTGTCGACAAACAATGGATCGGACTTTATCGTAAAAAACAACTGACTGTCAAAACGGAATATCCGACTCTTCGGCGTTTGGCTGCGCAAAAAATCGCCATTCATCATCAGACAACAATGCAGTCCGTTTGGGGAAAGGAATCGCAACCGATTTACGCTTGGCTGGAAAAGCACCCGGTGTTCCTCGAAAACTTTCTTCTTGCTCTCGACGGAAAGAATGACGACATTCCCGCAGCGATGCAGATAGTCAAACATTTGGTAACAAAATATCCGAATCAAGTTGAAGAGTATCCCGACTTGACCATTGCCATCGCAGTCGTGTGGGACCAACCGGAAATGATGGGCAGAGGCAGTCAGCGGCAGTTTAATGCGGCGGACCCTCCAGACCCTGCTAATTACGAAGACCTTTTTCTTTATTACACTCACGCAAAAAGTCCATATAAGTTTCGGATGCAAACACTTCCTTGGGAGGTGCTGTGCTATGTCGTTTCACATAAAACGTCGGACGCTGAACGCCGATGGGCGTTTGCGACTTATGGAAACAACATCAAAAAACTCGGGGAGAAATATCATGATGTCCCCTATAAAACCGGAAATCCGCCGCCGCTTGCCGAAAAACCATATACGCTTTCAAATATGAAACAATACGGCGGTGTCTGTACTTGTCGGGCGGACTTCGCGCTCGCCCTTTGCCGCACACTGACGGTTCCCGCGTTCTATGGGGGTGCTGGTTTTCCAAAATATTACGGGGGACATTCCTGGATAATGTGGCTGGAACTACATGATATCCAATCCAACTCCTTTAGATTCACATTCGAGAATTGCGGGCGTTACTCTAACAGAAAAGATTACGTTTCCCAATATAAAAGTCCGCACACGAAACAGGAGGAAAACGACGGCACAATTCTTCTCCGTTTTTATCGGCTTGGAGTTAACATCTCTGCGGCGCGGCATTCCGAGATTCTGACACTTATGTATCCCATGATAGTCGATAGAATGCAGCCGAGTTTCCAAGAACAACTCAAACTGCTCTTGGATATCAACGCTGTTTCGCCGGGGTCACCTTATGTGTGGAAGGAAATTGCAAAATTCAGCCGCGAAAATCAGTTCACGAAAAGGGATGTTCCGAAGATTTTACAACTGTATTCGCAACTCTTAAACGAATTTGCCGATTCGCCGAACTATTTGCCGCCGCTTGTGTCTGATTTACTTTCCGCTTCTGAAATCAAAGACCAGCGGGAAAAACTTTACGCCCGATTGTTTGCGCAGTTGGATGCCAAAAAGCGTCCCGACCTTATTCTTGCGGCAGTACGGGATTTCGCACGTGCGGAGTTAGACGGCAATAATGAAGATATCGCATTGAAAAATCTTGCTAATGCTGCACTGAAGTATTATGAAGAGGCATCTCTAATTGCTCCTGTTTTGAATATGATTGAACAAATTGTCGAAAATGGCAAGAAAGAGAACCAGAATAAAATTTCAGTATTCTACACCCGATTTCTCGACCTCGTTTTGAAAAAGACAAGTTTGCCGAAGGATTATCGGCTCGACATGCTCAAGCGTGCCAATGCCTGTTTTGGAAAATACAACCAATCCGACCTGCAAGCCAGAGCCAAAAGTGAAATCCAAAAACTGGAACAAGCGCAGCCGAAGTGACCCGCCGCTCGTATTTTTTGCAATCTTTCGATTGCGGCTTTGTTCGGGAAAAACGAACTAATGACTATTTTTTCGGAACCGGAACGGTCTCAAATTCGGTTTGCATTTCTTTGCCATCCCGAAGATATTTAAGTTGGATTTTTTCGCCGGTATAGCATTTTCGTATGAGCATTGCGAGTTCCAAACAAGAACGAATCTCCTGTCCGTTCAATGATATAATTTTATCACCGGCTTTCAGTCCCGCTTTTTCGGCAGGTGAACCGGCGGCAACACCGTCGAGTATTGCTTCGCCGATAAAAACCCGATTGTCTTTGAGACCAAAACCGCTGTATCCGGCTTCGAGATCTTTGCCTTCTTTCAATTTCGGCAGGGCGATTTGAAAAATATCCTCAAGCGAAATACCCAAACCGACACCGGCATCGTACAATTCCGCGCCGGCAGCGACATCGTTGGAAGTCATCGACAGCGGCACTGCAAGCGCGATAAATTGTCCATTGCCGTCAACGATTGCTCCGCCGTAATTGTTGGGACCGATTGCCGCATCGGTTTGAACGGCTTTGCCCCAAATCCGGTCTTTGCCGCTGATGATTCCAAGGGCAATGTTCGGTTCTCCCGGCGAAAGAGCCGTGCCGACAACTATGCAGCGTTCGCCAACTTTCAAGGAATTCTTACTGCGGTAATTCAACGGCGGAGTTATCGCGGCTGCAAGCGGCGAAGCGGCATCAAGCGGTTCGGTCTTCAGTAAGGCAAGCATTCGGTTTCGGTCGGTTGCAATGATTTTCGCAACTTTCTTTGTGTTGTCCGAAAAGCGCAATAGAACGGAAGACGGATTATGCAAAAAGTTAAAAGCCGCCGTTATGACGAAGCCGTCTTTGTCCAGCAGGATGCCGGTCGAGGTTCCTTCGTTGGCGAATTCGCTTCCTACTTTTTCATGCCCGCCGATGGTTTCGATGCGGACTAGCCGCGGTGATACTGCGGCGGCGGCGCTGCGGATATTTTCCGTATCGTCAGCAAGCAGCAAAAGCGGCGGAAGAAGACAAAAGATAAAACAAGCAATGCGGTACATTGTGGAAAACATTATATGACTTCAATATATCGAAAAGGACATTTTACTCTATTAGCAGAGTTTGTTCCACAGCCCGATTGCAAGTTTTTTAGCGAACAATTCTGAAGTTGCAGCGTATTAGCATCAGGTATTTACCAGAATTTAATTTACAGACGTTAAAATGAGAGTCACAATTTCCCAAATAGCCGAAAAATTCCTCAAATTATTGGAGTTCATAAAACTTGCAATCGGTCTGGGAAGAAGGTATTCTTTTTCGCAATTTATTTGCTAAATTTACCTGTAAAATCTCTGTCGAAACAATGAAAACAATAGTACTATGTTTGACGAATCTGATATACTCCGCCGCGGAATGGAGTTAATGAAAAAAAAGGACTACGAACAGGCGATTGATGCCTTCAACGCCGCCATCAAAGCAAATTCGAAGTACGTTGAAGCGTATTACTGCCGCGGAAATGCTTACGAAGCACAAGGACGCTTCGAACAGGCACTCGAAAGTTATGCTGCCGTTTTGGAGTTTGCTCCGAAAGAAGCCGCAGCACATTTCAACCGCGCCTGTTGTTTTCGGAAAAAAGGTCTTAACGAATCTGCGATTGCTGAATTCATCATGGCAATCGAACTTAAACCGGACTACGGTAAAGCATATTACAATCGCGGAGCGGTATATTTTTCATTGGGCGACATTGACAAAGCACTTGCGGACTATTCCAAAGCCGCAGAACTGATGCCGACTGACCCTGACCCGCTGGTTGCCCGCGGACTGGTGTATATCGTAAAAAGAGAACCCGAAAAAGCATTGGCGGATTACGATGCTGCCTTAGCCGTTGCTCCGGATCATTTCCGCGCCCGCGGCAACCGCGGCAATGTACTCGAAACATTAGGACGCAACGAAGAAGCATTGAACGAATATACGCGGGTTATAGAACTGGCACCGTCCGATTACAAAGCGTTTATGAACCGCGGCTTTATTTATTCCAAGATGAACGAACCGGAAAAAGCGTTAGTTGACTATACAAGAGCAATCGACCTAAATCCGAAATATGCTAAAGCGTATTGCAGCCGCGGAGCGGTCTATGCCCTGTTGCGGCACTCTCAAAAAGCATTGGATGACTACGAGGAAGCGATCCGGCTTGAACCGCAAAATATTGAAACATACGTAAGCCGCGGTCAGGCAAAGTCGGCAATGAACAACCAAATCGGCGCGTTGGAGGACTTCAATTATGTTCTCACCAAATTTCCGGACAATGTTAAGGCATTGCTCAACCGTGCCGCTCTTCACGGCAAACTCGGCAATACGGAACTCGCTATTCAGGACTACACATCGGCATTACAGTATTCTCCGAACACCGTTACTGCCTATTGTTCCCGCGGCGTTTTGTACACTAAAATCGGACAAGTTGATGCAGCAGTTGCCGATTACAAAAAGGCGGCGGAATTAGACCCGAATCACGTAAACGCTTTTTTGAACCTCGGAATTTTGGAACGAACACTGGGACAATTCAAACCGGCAATTCTGCATCTGTCGCAGGCGATAAAATTGAATCCGAAGTCCGCAGCGGCGTATCAGCATCGGGCTGTTGCTTTCAACATGATAGGCGATAAAGCCAAGGCGGAACAGGATTTAGCAAAAGCGAAAGAACTCAGCGGGGGCTAAAGCGGCGGACTTTAAGTCCGCCGCCTAGAGCGCATCAATATTTGCTCTGGTGTTTTCTATTTTTAGCGTATCCGGTATGTCTGAAGTAATATCAGACACTCCTTCGGCAAGAACGTGTCACATGATTCGCCAAGTTTGTTCCAAAGTTCATCAACCTTTCGCAACTTTGCCTTGCGTACCAA
>Ga0123353_10001450_pt1 | contig 28980 bp, 22 predicted proteins | sample TergutLab28metaG_3_FD_92763 | JGI IMG/M metagenome (GOLD analysis project Ga0123353, IMG submission 92763) | Labiotermes labralis P3 segment gut microbial communities from Petit-Saut dam, French Guiana - Lab288 P3 | ecosystem: Host-associated > Arthropoda: Insects > Digestive system > Gut ...
GTCCAGCCCCGTGAAGCAACGCTCGCGCGGGATGTTGCCGTCGTTCGCCGCCCCTGTCGCGCGGTCCTCGAAATAATCGCCCACCGCGAACACGTCATAGCCGCCGTGCTTGCGGAACAGGTTCGCGAGCCACCGCCCGCGGCCACCGCAGCCGATGATACCCAACTTGATTTTGCGTTGCGCCGCGTCCTGCGCGAACGACGGCATGGCCGCCGCCAATCCTGCCGCACCCGTGGCGGCCACGAAATCACGGCGCGACCACGCGCCCGAAGACACCGAAGACAAAAGACTCATAAGATTCCCCTTTCAGCCGTTTATGATGGTGGTTACTATACCACATCGCGGCGTTCCCGATAAGGCTAAAACGCAACAAAGTGAGCGGCCGGCCGTACCCCAGGTTTTAACGCTCGTGGCGTTTGCGGCGCGGCTTGTCTGGCGCGGGCAGCGGGTCGGTGGCGAGGGTGAAGTCGGCATGGCGGGCATTGAAGTCCACCCGGACGATGTGGACGCGGACAACCGTGCCGATGCGGTACACCTCGCCGCCGGCAGCGGTGAGGGTCTCGCTGGACGGGTTGTAGCGCACGAACTGGTTCGAGAGGTTTGAGATGTGGATGAGTCCGCCCATGGCGAGGTCGGGGATGTCTATGAACGCGCCGTAGTTGGTGCATTTCGAGACGACGGCGCGGTACTCAACGGGCTTGCGGTCGTCAAGCTGCTGTTGCAGGAAACGGAATTTTTTGATTTCAATCAACTGGCGCGAGGCATCGTCCGCGACCTGCTCGCGCTCCGTAACGAGCAGGGCTGTGGAGGCGAGGATGTTCTGCGGCATCTTGCCGCCTCTGCCGTCGAGGTGGTCGGCCAACTGGCGGTGCAGCACGAGGTCGGGGTAACGGCGGATGGGCGAGGTGAAATGCGCGTAGTAGGTTTTGGCCAGGCCGAAGTGGCCGATTTTCTCGGCGGAGTAGAGGGCGCGTTTCATGCTGCGCAGGACCATGGTGTGGGCGTGCTGGCGCAGGGGATGGTCCTGGGTGTCTTTGAGGAATTTCGCGAGCACGGCGGGCTTGGAGAGGTTCCCGGTGTGGAAGCCGAGGAGCGCGAGGTTGGTCTTGAGCTCGTCGAGCTTGTCCGCATCGGGTGGCTCGTGGAGGCGGGCGAGGATTTTGATGCCGAGCGTCCAGAGCTCGGTGGCGACGGCCTCGTTCGCGGCGACCATGCACTCTTCGATGAGCTGGTGCGACTCGTCGTAGGGCCGGACGAGGAGGCCGGTCATGCGCGACTGGCCGTCCAGCACGACCTCGACCTCTGGCACCTCCAAGTCGAGCGCGGCCATGGCGAAGCGGCGTTCGCGCAGTTGCGCCGCAAGCCCCCATGTTTCCTTCAGGAGCGTAACCGCCTCGGGCGCGACGCGCTCCAAGCCCTCGGGCGGTTGGCCGGCGAGGATGGCCATGGCCTGCTCGTAGCTGAGGCGCAGCTTGGAGCGGATGCGTGTGCGCGCGAAACGGCGGGCAATCATCCGGCCGCTGTTGTCGAAGGTGAGGAAGGCGGAGAAGGTCAGGCGGTCTTCGTCCGGGCGCAGGCTGCACACGCCGTTGGAGAGTTGCTCGGGGAGCATGGGGACCACCTTGTCCACGAGATAGACGCTGGTGCCGCGCTGGCGGGCCTCCCGGTCGAGGGCTGTTCCGGGGCGCACGAAATGGCTCACGTCCGCGATGTGGACGCCCAGCACGCGGTGGCCCTGCTCGTCTCGCCCGATGGAAATCGCGTCGTCGAAATCACGCGCGGTCGCGGGGTCCACCGTGATGATGTAGTCCTTGCGCAGGTCGAGGCGTTTGCCGGGCCGCGCCAGGCGTTGCGAGACCCCCTCGGCCTCGGCGAGGACTTCCGCGGGGAAGTCCTCGGGCAGGTCGAACTGCTTCATCACGACGAGCGTGTCGAGCGAGGGCTTGTCGGCCGGCCCGATGATGTCCACGACCTCGCCCTCGGGCGCGACGTGGCGGTTCTGCCAGCCCGTGAAGCGCATGACGACGCGGTCGCCGGGCTGTGCGCCGTTCGGGGCGGGGACGACAAAATCCTTGCGATAGACAGGGTTCAGCGGCACGACGTAGAAGAGGCGGCCCGTACTGGACAACGTGCCGATGATGTCGTGCGGCGAACGCTCGACAATCTTGATGACGGTGCCTTTGGGCTCGGTGCCGCGCCGCGAGATGCGGATGGTAACGATGTCGCCCGGGAGCGCGGTGCTGAGGTCTTCGGACTCAATCCAGATGGCCTTGTCCGTGTCGCGCTCCAGCACGAAGCCTGCGCCGTTGCGGGCCATGCGGAGCGGGCCGGTGGCGAGGTCCGCCTCCTTCGCGAGGATGTAGGCGCGGCCCTTGCGGGTCGGCACGATGTCGCCGTCGCGCACCATCCGGTAGAGCTGGTCGTTCAGGCGCTTGATCTGCTTGCCGCGCAGGCCGAGCGTCTGGATGATGCCGCGCGTGTCCCATGCCGTCTCCGGGCTGGACGTGAACAGATTCCGTATGGCGATTTCTTCCTTGTCCATGCTTTTCCTCATCGCGTTGTCCCTGTGAAGGGTGTTACCGTGGGTTCCTTCTTATCTGTGGCCGTCGCCTTCCTGTCGGAGACAAACACCGTCCAATAGCCTGCGACCGCGAGGCGGCCCTGAATGTTTTTCATCAGGGCTTCGTCGCAGTTGTCCTTGCCCGGGATCAGAATCCAGATCTTGGTTGTTTTCTTGATGCCGGCGGACGTAACCGCCTTGACGATTTCATCCGGGTTGATGCGCTTGCCGTGGAACAGAACCTCGCCGAAGCGGTTAATGATGATTTCGGGCGAACGGTCATCCTCGACGACGCGCGAGGTGGCACACCCCACCCCGAGCAGCAGCGCAGAAAACAACACAGGCATGATAAAAAAACGCATATCCCTTCCTCCTTTGGCGATGGACACCACCATACCAAATGCCGGGGCCGCTGTCAGCAACAGACTTTTTCTTGATTTCGGCCGCCATCCTCTGTTATCCTTTTTGCTCATTGTGTGTGAAACAGGGAAGGAGTTTTAAGAATGAAGCGGATTGTACAGTGTCCTAAATGTGAGACGAAACTGTCGGTGTTCGATCTCGGCAAGCCCCTCAACCAGAAATGCCCGAAGTGCGGGACGACGTTTGACGTGATGCCGGATGGCGCGGTGGAGGCGGCCCCGAACGAGGCGCCGGCCGCGCCGGTGGCGGAGGCGGCGGTCAAGGACGTGAGTCCGAAAGCGCCGACATCCCCTGCCCCAGCGTCCGCCGCGCCTGCGGCAGAGCCGGTGCCCGTCGCCGCGGAGTCCGGCATTTCGTTCCTGAATGTGCTGGCCATTTTCGCGTTGCTGTTCATCATCATCATTGTGCAGGTCGTTACGATTAAGAAAACGGAGAACCGCCTCAGCGCAGTGAAGGAACAACTGAACACGCTCTCGTCGCAGGTTCAGTCGCTCACTAAAAAACTCGCACAACCGTAACGGGAGGGTGGATATGGATGCCAAGCAAATCGAATCGAAATTGAAGGACATGATTGTCGAGCGGCTGTTCCTGCAAGTCGCGGCGGCGGACATCGAGACGGATGCCTCGCTCATCACAGCCTATGGCGTGGACTCCGTCTGCTTGCTGGAGCTGGTCGTGGGGCTTGAAGAGGCGTTCGGCATTGTGATTGAGGACGGCGATTTCGACGTTCGCAACTTCTCGTCCGTCGCCGCGCTGCGCGACTTCGTCAGCGCCCGGTTGTAGGGCATGGGTAGTGGGTAGTGGTTAGTGGGTAGTGATTAGTGGGTCGTGGTTAGCCGAATCACTCGAAACATTCGCGCCTTCAACGGGAAACGTCTTTACACGAGAAACTGCTTCTATGAATGTGCCTCCGCTTGTGCGTGAGAAATTGGGCGCGTTGCCAGACAAGCCGGGCTGTTACCTGATGCGTAACCGCAAGGGCACAATCATCTATGTCGGGAAAGCGGTCTCGCTGAGGCGGCGTGTGCAGAGTTATTTCCGCGACTCGACGGCACGGACCGCCCCGCCGAGGTTGCGGAGCCTCATCCACAGCGTGGCGGACCTCGAAACGGTTACGGTGCGGAGCGATGCGGAGGCGCTGCTGATGGAGAGTAACCTCATCAAGCAGTACCGGCCGCGCTTCAACATCTTGCTGCGCGATGACAAGCGGTATCCGGCCTTGCGTGCGGACCCGCAGGAGCCGGTCCCGCGCATAACGACCTGCCGTATCGTGCGCGACGCCCATGCGCTGTACCTCGGGCCGTTCCCGTCCGACTCGGTTGTCCGCACGGTGCCGGACTTCACCGAGAAGCGTTTCGGCCTGCGCAAATGCAAGCCGATTGTCCCGGATGCCGAGACGTACAAGCACTGCATCAACGACATCGTGCGCTTCTGCTCCGCGCCGTGCGTCGGCCGTGTTACGCCCGAGGCCTACCGCTTGCGCTTTGAGGAGGCGTGCGCCTTCCTGCGCGGCGAGCGCCTCGGGGTCATCGAGGAGGTCAAGGCGCAGATGGAGGCTGCCGCGCAGGAGCGGGATTACGAGAAGGCCGCGCGCCTGCGCGACACGTGGCTTGCGCTGTGCGGGATGGTGAGGCAACGCCGCCGCGCCACCCTGTCGGTTCCAGACATCCGCGAGACCGATGCGCAGGCCGGGCTCCGTGAGCTTCAAGAGCGGCTCGGCCTGCGGTCGCTCCCGACGTTGATTGAGGGCTTCGACATCTCGAACCTGTTCGGCACGCATTCCGTCGCGGGCATGGTGGTGGCGGCGGACGGGCTGCCGGACCGCCGTTTCTACCGCCGGTTCCGCATCCAGACGGTCGAGGGCGCAGATGACCCGCGCTCCATGGCGGAGGTCATCCGCCGCCGTTACACGCGGGTGCTGAACGAGGACCGGCCCTTGCCCGGGCTGGTGCTGATTGACGGCGGCATCACGCAGCTCCGTGCCGCACGGGCGGAGCTGGCGGCGCTGGGGCTGCAACGTGTGCCGAGCGTCGGGCTGGCCGAACGCTTCGAGGAGATTGTAACGGACGACGGGCGCGAGCCGTTGCGGCTGCCGCTGGAGTCGAAGGCGCTGAAGGTGCTGATCCGCTTGCGCGATGAGGCGCACCGTTTCGCGCTGGACTACCACCGCCGTCTGCGCAACCGCATCATCCGCGAATCCGTGCTCGATGACATCCCCGGGATCGGCGAGGCCCGCAAGGCCGCGCTGCTCAAACGCTTCGGCTCGGTGCGCCGGTTATCCCGGGCGACCGTCGAGGCGATTGACGCCGTGCCGGGGATTGACAAGACGCTCGCCGAGGCGATCCTTCGGCAAGCCAAGCAGAAGGGCTGACGTCCCGCCCGCGCGTGGCGCAGCGGCATCAGAACCGCATCCTGAGCGCAATCTCAAAGGTGCGGGGGTCGCCGATGAAGCATTGCATATTGCGGGCGGACTCGACGTAGCGCTCGTTGAATAGATTCTTGATGGCGAATGAGAGCGAGGCGTCGCCCGCGTGCCACGCCTTGGGCAGGGGCCACTCGACGGAAGCGTCGAAGACGTTGTAGGCCCGGATGCGGTAGTCGGGGCCTTGGTACATCCCGCGCGTGGTCTGGTCGAAACTGTCGCGGTAACGGTAGCCGAACCCCAGCACCGTGCCGTCGAGGAACGTGTCCTCAATCTGGTAGGTGGTGTAGAGTGAGACGGCATGGGGCGGGAAACGGTCGTATTTCTGGTCGCTGCGCTTGTCCTCGAACCCCTTGTTGTTGTCGAAGTCAATGAGGGGGAGGGCACAGGCGGCATAGACGGACCAGTTGCGCAGGATGTTGCCGACAGCGGAAAGCTCGATGCCCTGCGAGATGGTCTTGCCGTCGGACTCGAACGGGCCGTTGGGGCTGCCCGTGGTGCTGAGCGGCGTTTTGTCCTGAGTGATGTGAAAGGCAGAAACGGTGAACCAAAAGTCATTGACCGGCGCGACGCGCAGGCCGCCCTCGTACTGGAAGGCGGTCCAGCGGTCGGTCAGCTCACGGCCGTCCGTGCCGATGTTGCCGAAGTTGGGCGCGGAGGTGAACATCACGTTGGCGAAGGGGATGAGCCAAGGCGTGATGAGATAGGACACCCCCGCACGCGGGCTCCAAGCCCCGGCGGTGTTGCCCTCGTTGCTGCGGTAGGTGTTGTAGCGTATGCCCAGCACCGCGCGGAAGTCGTCGCACTCGATACCGTCGTTCAGGAACACGCCCAGCTTCTCGATTGTTGTCGTGGTCGAGGCAACCGTGCTTCGGTCAATGTAACTGGGCACGGCGACCCCCTGCCAGGCGCTTTTCCCGACGCGCGTCTGATAGGTCCAGTCCGTGCCGGCCACCAGCGTCTGCGTCACGGGGCCCGTCTCCAGCGTGTAGGCCGCATGAAGGTAGGCGCTGTAGTTGCGCGTGATCTGCGCACCCGTGCTGGCCTCGTAGGGCGTCGCGGCGGTCGGCGGGCTGCTCAACGGCCCGACGTGGTCGTACGTCATCGAGTTCCACGCCAGGCCGCCGCCCGTGCGCAACGTCAGCTCTTCGGTTACGTCCCACTCGACCCACGGCAGCACCGTGATGCCGAGGTAGTTGTCGCGCATGTCCTTGAGCGAAAGGCCGGTGTCCCAGCCATACGGCGCGCCCGGCCCTTCGCTGCGCGGCTTGCCCCTGAAAATCGAGATGCCCTGATACCCCGGGCGGTCGCTGTGATGGATGCTCGAATCCACGCCCATCCGCACCTGCTCCCCCTCCCAGCGGAGCGACGGCGCAAGCGTGTAGCTCTGTCCCCAGTCGTAACCGCGCGGCAGCCAGAACGGCCGGTTGAAATCAATGCCAAGCGGAAGACGCGCCCACAGGCTCTCGCCGGCGACCGCGCCGTTCACATCGCCCAGCAGGCGGTAACGCTGCCCGCCCCCCTCCGAGAACGACGACCGCAACTCCGCACTCCCGAACGCCCCGTCGCTCCTCGCGCGTTTCTGATACACCACAACCGAACCGCCCGCGCCATAAGGCCCCAGCGTCGAACCCTGCCCGCCATACACCGACCCCACAGGCCCCTTGGGCAACTCCACGCGCTCAATCAGCGCAGGGTCCATAAACGTCCCCATCCCCGCCGGCATCGGCACCACGCCATTCAGCAACACCTGGCTCCCCGAAAGCCCGCGCATCGTGTACTGCCCGGCCGTGCGCGACAAGAGCGTCTTCCCGCCCGTATAAATCCCCGGCTGGAACGACAGCAGGTTATCCAGATCCGTCGGGTTGCGGTCGCGGATGAAATCCTCCGTCAGCACATCCACCACCTGCGGGCTCTCCTCCGCGAGGAACGGAATCCGCGACGACTCCGGCACATCCACACGGTATTTTGAAATCGCCGTCGCCGTTACCACGATCGGCGGCAGATTCGTGGCCACGGGGTCATCCTCGGCCCGCGCGACGAACAGCGCCGCCCCCACAAGCAGGAAAGTAGGTTTTCTCATGCTGCTATAAACGCCACGGCCACGCGATGGGTTCAAAGCGAATGTCCGCAGGCCGGTGCTGCGCTCATTCCCTTGTCCGCATAAACCCAGCGATCGGTATCAGCGCATACCCCATACCCAACGCAAACGTGAGCGCGATGCCTTTGAGCAACAGCAGCCACGGGATATGCAGACTGATGGGCAGGCGGCCGAACGGCATCCAGGCGCGTGTCCAGGCGGTGAACACCCAACCCACGCAAATGCCCAGCACCACACTGGCGGCAACGCCGCAGACGAGCAGCAGGACCACCTCGTTGCAGAGCAGCGCAACGAGTTGGCGGCGGGTCATGCCCAGCCCCCGCAACATCGCGAACTCGCTCCTGCGCGACTGGATGTTGGCCTGCACAATGGCCACGATCCCGACCGTCAGCAGGATGAGCGCATAGAACGGCAGCCGCGCGAGCGCACCGACAAGCATCGCGCCCCGTGCCGACGTCCCCTCGGAAATCTCATCGCGCAGGTGCAGCGTAACGCGCATCTCGCCGCCGCCCGCACCGCCGCCGCCTCTGACGGATGGGCTCGGCAGGTCGGCGCGGACCTCGCCCAGCAGCTCCTTGAAGCGCGTATCCATGTCCGCGAACGCGACGCCGTCCGCAAGGTTGAACCATGCGAATGGCAGGTGGCGCACGGCATCCCCGCCGTGCGTTGCCGTTGCAAAACCGGGGTCCGAGATGAACACCGGCGCGAGCGTCCCGAACGGCGCGCCGTTGCGGCCGCGCATACCCGAACGCGCCGTGAAGAGATGCCAATTCAAATCCACAATCCCCGCGACCTTCCAGGTGTGCGTGGTGATGCGCTTGTCAGGATGGACACGGCGGATGGTGAGGTCGTCGCCAATCGCAAACCCACCCTGACGCGCGAACATCTCCGGGATGACACACCCGGCGGCATCCGTCGCCAGCACGCGGCCGGTGTCGTTGGCCGCCGCCGGCAGCCGGATGAAATTCACCACCAGCACATTATTCTGCTTCGGCCGGCTTCCTGCCAAACGCTCGATGTTGTCGAGCAGCGTCTCGTCCAGCACATACTGCTCGGCGGTGAACGGCTGGAAATCGCGCACACCCTCGATTGCCGCAAAACGCTCCATGGCGGACAACGGGAGCCCCGAGGGCTCAAACGACGCGATGACATCCGGCAGTTCGCGCGAGGGGATGAACGGCGCAATCAGGGACGCACCCCAAATCTGAATGGCGCAGTACGAGCCGAGCCCCGCCATGAGCGTAACGACGAGCGCCTGCGTGCGCCCGTAGGAACGCCCCGTGGCGTTGCGGAGCAAGACCCCTCCTCCGCCCAGCGACACCGCACGCTCCATCACACGAATCCCTGCGGGCAACAGCCAATACAGCCCGAGCAGATGACACGGGAACCCGACGAAGAGAATGAGCGCGCTCAGCACCACGGGCGAACAGCGGAACGGGAGCAACAGTACCAGCATCACAGGGGTCAGGGCAATGCCCGAGACGGTTTTCCACAGCGACACGCGCAACGGCGCAACCGCCTCGGGGACCAGCCCCGCGAGCGGCTCAGCGCGAAACCGTTTTTTCAACGGTCCCGCCAGCACAACCGCCGACACCGCCGCCAGCAACGCGAGCGCCAACGCCGGGGCAGCCGCATACAGCACAACCGGGATGCCATCCGGAAAGTCCGCCGCATGGTGGCGCACAAAAACAAGGAGGATTGAAAACCCGGCCGCGCACCCCAGCACCCAAGCGACCACAAGCAACGCAACCAGTTCCCCCACCACGAAACGCACCAGCTGCCCGCGCGTCATGCCGAGGATACGGTACTGCGCAAAGACACGGAGACGCGCCTGGAGGCTGATACGCACCGCAGTCCCGATGAGGCACGCCGCCATCAGCACCGCCAGCATGAGCAGGAGCGGGGCTTGGCGCGAAAAGTTTTTGAGCAGGTCCGTCTGCAGTTCCGCCACCAGCGCACGGCGGTCAACCACACGGAGGCCCGTCTCTGCGCCGCACGCTGCGACGAGTTCCTCGCGCAACGCAAGGGCCGCATCCTCGCGCCCGGTCCTGCACAACAGCAGGTTCGCCAACGCAGGGTCGGCGAAGTCCGGCATGAGCGTCTCCATCACGTTGTCCGAGACGAAGCCCGTGGGGAACCCCGAGACCCACTTGCGGCTTTGCAGCAACCCCACGAGCGTCGCCCGGATGACGCCCTGCCCGGTCGAGAGCTGGAGCGTCGTGCCGATTCCAGGCACGGCGAGGTTACGGCTGAGGAACATCGAATCAAAGACCGCCACCTCGGGCGTGTCGGAATCGGCGGCCGGCCAGCGGCCCTGCGCCAGCGCCACGCACGCCGGGCGGTACTGCGACACCGCGGTCATCCCCATGGTCAGCGGCGGCGTTGTCGAGAGCGCCGTGAACCCCTCGTAACGCACCTGGGCGCGGAAGATGGAGACCGCATCCGCCGTCCTCACGAGCGGCGATTGCTTCGTGGCCTCAATCACCCCCGCGGGAAGCATCAACGTCGGCGCGCCCGGCACGAGCTCCTGGATGCCGAAGCCCTTGGGCGCGGCCCCGCCCGCCCGGCCGGTGGACACCCAGCAATCATACGGCTCGGTCATTTCCCGAGCCAGCGTCGCGCGTTGCGACAGCGTCGTTACCGCAAACCCGAGCGTCCACACGAACAGCGCCGTCGCGCCCAGCGCCCCCACGATGAGCGTTACGCTGCGGGCCAGCCCAACGGAACGGATGTAGCGGGATATTCTTTTCATCATACTCAATCAGCGCACAGGCACCGAACCCTCGCCGCGGCGCCATCACGCGCGGGGCTGCTTGGCGACGAACACGCCCAGACCGATCAGATAGACAATGCAACCCATCGGCACATACACCAGCGCCTTGGTCCCGAGCGTTGACGCCTCCAGCACCCCCATCAGCAGGGCGACAATCCCGCCGCCGGCAATCGCCATCACCATCAGCCCGGCCACCTCGCCCGCCTGCTCCGGCATACGGTTCATCGCCTGCCCGAAAATCATCCCGAAGATGTTGGCGATGCCCAGGCCCGCGACCGCGAAACAGGACAGCACCAGCAGCTGGCTGCTGCCCACGACGAGCAGCGCCACCGTCCCCGCGAGCGCCAGCAGCGCGCTGACCGGGAAGCACTTGGCCGGCGAGAACTTCGCCAGAACGATTGCGCCCAGAAACGCGCCGCTGGCCTTGGCGATCAAATAAACGGACGGGCCAATGGCCGCGCTGTCCGTGTCGAGGCCGCAGATGGCTTTCAGGTAGGGCTTGGCCGCGCAGTTGATCCCGACATCCACGCCGACCACAAAGAAGATGCCCAGGAACATCGCCAGGATAAACGGGTTGCCCAGGAGCGCGAGGCAGCCGCCGAACGTCGTCGCCTGGCCCGAGGTCTCCTCGCGCTTGACCGGGGACATCAGCAGCCACACGGCCGCGACCAGCGTGATGCCCGCGTACACCGGGAACATGATCTGCCAGTTGTTGAAAACCTTCGCCGCCTGCGTTGCCAGCAGCGGGCCGACCACGCCGCACGAGGCCTTCATGAACTGCCCGAGCGACAGGCGGCTCGTCAACTGCTCCGCGCTCGTTACGTTGCGCATCAGCGCAGGGAGCGCCGCCTGGATGATGGTGTTGCCGATGCCCAGCAACGCGAACGCGACGTAGATGGCGTATTTGGTGGGCGAGACGAACGGGATAATCGTCCCGACGAACGTGATGGCCAGGCTGACCAGCACCGTGTTCTTGCGGCCGATGCGCGAGGTCATCACCCCAGCGGGGATAGACATCACAAAGAACCAGATGAAGATCATCATCGGCAGGAGGCTCGCCTCAAAACTTGAAAGCCTCAAGAACTCTTTCATGCGGTCCTGGAAATCCCCGATCAGGTCCGCGAACCCCATCACGAAGAACCCGAACAGGATCGGCAGCAACGCCAGCACACCCGTCCCCGTCTTGCCCGTATTCCCTGCGCTCATTCTCAACTCCTCCTTTGCCCTTCCGTTAAACAAAGGGATATAGTGTAACGCACACCGCCCGGCGGCACAATGGAAATCAGCGGGAAGCGAGCTTCCGGACGCCCGAACTTCTTTCTAATTTCTTGTTGCGTATCGCGGGGGGTTTGCTACAATGGCGGCCTGAAAACCACATAGGAAGCGTTTCTCATTTCCGGTTTTCGACTTTTGCAACTCCATCAGAGAACAGCAATTCATGGGTTTCTTTGTCGCCATTACGGGCGGTATCGCTTGCGGTAAGAGTCTCTTCGCCGGCCACTTTCGGGCGCTGGGCGCTGAGGTGCTCGACACCGACGACGTAACCCATGCCCTGGAGGCCCCGGGCGGCGCGGCCGTCGGGCCCATACGGCAGCGGTTCGGCGACGGCATGATCGCCGCCGACGGCGGCGTGGACCGGGCAAGGCTGGCGGAGCTGGTGTTTGCGGATGCGAGCGCGCGGGAGGATTTGAACGCCCTGCTGCACCCGATGGTCCGGGAGGCGGTGCGGGAGTGGAGGGAGCGCCCGGGGGCCTCGGGGATAAGGGCGGCCGTGATTCCGCTCTTGTACGAGGCGGGCTGGGCGGGGGATTGGGATGTGGTCATCTGTGTGTCCAGTCATACGCAGGCACAGGTTGACCGGTTGATGCGGTTCAGGGGGCTTTCCGCGGAACAAGCCCGCCAACGTGTTGCCGCGCAGATGCCGGTGGCGGAGAAGGCCGCCAAGGCGGATCTGACGGCGGAGAATAACGCCGGCCCGGAAGGGCTGGCAGACGAGGCGGCGCGTATCTACCGCCTCTTAATGGAGAGACCCGAGAATGAATACTGACCAAGAGGGCACGGGGATGAATGGGCAGCAGCCGGTTCCCGACATGGAGTCGCCGCCTACGAAGTGGGCGCGTTTCACGGCGCGGCCGACCGCGGTGAACCATCCGGTGGCGAAGCCGGCGGGGAACCACGCGGTGGCGAAGCCGACGGGGAAACGCCCCGGCCCGGGGCCGCGCCCGGGGTCGCGCCCGGGGGGGCAGGGCGGCGGCAAGGGCGGCAAGCCGGGGCGCCCGCAGAAGCAGCAGGGGCGGTCTGTGTACCGGGAGCGCCCCACGCTCAAGCCGGTGAGGCTGCCGGCCGGCATGGAGGATTATGATGATGAGGCGGTCATGCCGCCGACCGCAGTTGTCGCGGCGCAGCCGGTTGCGGTTGCCGTCGCGCAGCCGATTGCGGAGCAGCCGGCCGTGGCCGCCGTGGAGCAGCCAGCCGCCGCGCAGCAGCCGGCGGAGGGGGCCGCGGAGCAGCCGGTGAACGGCGCGCCGCATCAGGCGCCGCCCCAGGCGCCAGCCGCGGAGGCCCTGCCGCCGGTGCCGCCGGTGCCGCAGGAGAGGCTGCCTGACCTGCACCTGACGGACTTGCAGAAGATGGGGGTGGCGGAGCTGTTCGCGCTGATCCCGCAGGCAAACCCCGAGGACTTGTCGGGGATGCGGAAGCACGATGTGATTTTCGAGGTCATCCGCAATTACTTGCGGCGCGGGGGCGTGGTCTTCACGTCGGGGGTGCTGGAGATCCTGCCGGACGGGTTCGGGTTCCTGCGCTCGCCGAAGAACAATTACCTGCCGTGCCCGGAGGACGTGTATGTGTCGCCGTCGCAGGTGCGGCGGTTCGGGCTGCGGACGGGCGACCTGATCGAGGGGCCTGTGCGCGACCCGAAGGATAAGGAGCGTTTCTTCGCGCTCGGGCGCGTGGACGGCATGAACGGCAAGCCCCCGATGGAGATGCGCCGGACGGTGCAGTTCGAGAACCTGACGCCGCTGTTCCCGGACCGCCGCATCATGCTGGAGACGAAGTCGGGGGACATCTCGATGCGCGTGATGGACATCTTCACGCCGATCGGGTTCGGCCAGCGCGGGGTGATCGTGGCGCCGCCGCGCACGGGCAAGACGGTGCTGCTGCAGAAGGTCGCGAATGCAATCTCGGAGAACCACCCCGAGGCGATGCTCTTCATCCTGCTGATTGACGAGCGGCCGGAGGAGGTAACGGATATGCAGCGCAACACGAAGGCGCAGGTGCTGAGCTCGACGTTCGACGAGGCGCCGGAGCGGCACGTGCAGGTGGCGGAGATGGTCATCGAGATGGCGAAGCGGCAGGTGGAGAACGGGCGCGACGTGGTGATCCTGCTCGACAGCATCACGCGCCTGGCGCGGGCGTACAACACGGTCCAGCCGAACAGCGGCAAGACGCTGTCGGGCGGCGTGGATGCGAACGCGCTGCACAAGCCGAAGCGGTTCTTCGGCGCGGCGCGGAACATCGAGCACGGCGGCAGCCTGACGATTATCGCGACGGCGCTCGTGGACACGGGCAGCCGCATGGATGACGTGATCTTCGAGGAGTTCAAGGGCACGGGCAACATGGAGCTGTGCCTGGACCGCCAGCTGGTGGATAAGCGCCTGTTCCCCTCGATCAACATCGAGAAGTCGGGCACGCGCAAGGAGGAGCTGCTGCTGCACCCGGACGAGCTGAACCGCACGTGGATCCTGCGGCGCGCGCTCAATGGCGTGCAGCCCGTGGAGTGCATGGAGATGGTGATCAAGCGCTTGAAGGGCACGAAGAGCAACATGGAGTTCCTGATCAGCATCAAGGATTCGTGAGGCTTTTCCCTATGAAGCGGGAGGCGCTTGTGTTAGACTGTTGGTTTCTTTTTTTGAAAGGATTGCGGGATGAAGGTTGATGCGGTGGAGGCGGGGTCATGCCGATTGAGGATGACCGTGCGGGCGGAGGCGGATGAGACGCGCCCGGAGTATGACGCGGTCGTGCGGCATTTTGTGCAGCGGGGGGGCGTCCCGGGGTTCCGGGCGGGCAAGGTGCCGATGGATGTCATCAAGCGCACGTTCGGCAACGAGATCCGCGAGGAGGTGAACAGCCGCCTCGTGCGCTCGCTGTACAGGAGGGCCGTGGAGCAGGAGCGCATCCGGGTGGTGAGCCTGGTGAACGTCGAGGACGTGCAGTTCTCGCCGGAGACGGGGATGGCCGCGGTGTTCGTGGTGGATGTGGAGCCCACCGTGGACGTTCCGGATTACCGGAAGGCCCCGGTGAAGTTCGCCGCGCCGGCCGTAACGGAGGATGAGGTGGACGCGCAGGTCCAGCGCGTGCGCGAGGCCTTCGCGAAGTTCGACAAGGCCCCGGCGGATTACCCGGCCCAGCGCGACGACTTGGTGAGCATTGACTTCGAGGGCAAGGTCAATGGCCAGCCGATGAAGGAGGTCGCTCCCGAGGCCGCGGCGATTGCCGAGGGCAAGGCGCACTGGACGCTGCTGAACGATGAGCGCTTCCTGCCGGAGCTGGTGATGGAGCTTGTCGGGATGAGGGCGGGCGAGTCGAAGCGGGCGGAGTTCACGCTCGGCGATTACCTGCCGGACGCCTTGAAGGGCCAGCCGGCGGTGTTCTCGCTGGCGGTGAATGAGGTGCGCCGCCGCGTCCTGCCCACGGACGACGAGATGCTGCAGCAGGTGAAGGGCGAGAGCATGGAGGCGTTCCGCGAGATGGCCCGCAAGAGCCTGACCGAGCACGCCACCTCAGAGGCGATGCGCAAGTTCGAGACCGAAATCATCACCTACCTGCTGAGCAAGTGCGCGTTCGACCTGCCGCAGTCCTTGCTGGACGAGGAGATCAATGAGTCGCTCCACCGCATGGCGGAGGACGCGGGCCGGCGCGGCATGACCAAGGAGGACCTGGGCAAGCACCGCGCCGAGATTGTCGAGAGCGCCACCGCGATGTCGAAGCGGCTGTTGCGGGTGCGCTACCTGCTCGCCGCCATCGGCGACAAGGAGCAGGTGGAGGCGACGGATGAGGATGTGAACGCGTGGATTGAGGAGGCTGCGCCGGAACACCGCATGACGGCCGTCCAGCTGCGCGCGCGCATCGAGAAGAACGACCGCCTGGCCGACGTGCGCGGCCAGGTGCGGAATCAGAAGGTCTTGAAGATGCTGGTGGACAGCCTCAAATGAAGAGAGGGAGTAGCATGAATAGCAGTGAACAAGCCTCGATGTTGGTGCCTATGGTGGTGGAGCAGACGGGGCGGGGCGAGCGGGCGTATGACATCTACTCGCGCTTGCTCCAGGATCGCATCGTGTTCATCGGCACGGCGATTGACGACACGGTGAGCAGCCTGATTATCGCGCAGCTGCTCTTCTTGCAGTCGCAGGATGCGACGAAAGAGATTTCGGTGTACATCAACTCGCCGGGCGGGTCGGTAACCGCCGGGCTGGCGGTCTATGACACGATGCAATACCTCACCTGTGACATCTCGACGTATTGCGTGGGGCAGGCGGCGAGCATGGGGGCGGTCTTGCTCGCGGCGGGGCGCGCGGGCAAGCGGTTTGCGCTCCCGAACGCGCGCATCATGATCCACCAGCCGTGGGGCGGCGCGGAGGGCAAGGCCACGGACATCAGCATCGCGGCCAAGGAAATCCTGCGCCTGAAAGACCGACTGAATGAAATCCTCGCGGCACATACGGGCAAGGATGCAGAGGCCATCGCCAACGACACGGAGCGCGATTATTTCATGTCGGCCGCCGAGGCCAAGGCCTATGGGCTGGTTGACGATGTGCTGGTGAAACGCCTGATGGAGAAATAAGTTATGGCGCGCCGCCCGAGTCAACGATTAGTCTGTTCGTTCTGCAGCAGGGATGAGGATCAGTGCACGGTGATGATCCCCGGGCCGAACGGGAACATTTGCAGTGATTGCGTCGAGACGTGCAGCCGTATGCTGAAGGAGGCGGCGTCCAAGTCGCAGCCGTCGCTGCCCAAGCTGCGCGTGCCGCCGCCGCCGGACATCAAGGCGGCCCTGGACCAGCACATCATCGGGCATGAGCAGACGAAGAAGATGCTTGCCGTCGCGGTGCATAACCACTACAAGCGGCTGTCGCAGGGCAAGGCGAAGGCGGATGACAGGTTCGCGGACGTCGAGATCGAGAAGAGCAATATCCTGATGATCGGCCCGACGGGATGCGGCAAGACGCTGTTCGCCAAGACGCTGGCCCGGATGCTGGATGTGCCGTTCGCGATTGCGGACGCGACGACCATCACCGAGGCCGGGTACGTCGGCGAGGATGTCGAGAACATCTTGCTGTACCTCATTCAGGCGGCGGACGGCGACATCGCGCGCGCGGAGCGGGGCATCGTCTATATTGACGAGATTGACAAGATCGCGCGCAAGACCGAGAACGTGTCCATCACGCGCGACGTGTCGGGCGAGGGCGTCCAGCAGTCGCTGCTGAAAATCTTGGAGGGCACCATTTCCCGCGTGCCGCCGCAGGGCGGGCGCAAGCATCCCCAGCAGGAGTACCTGAAAATTGACACGCGCGACATCCTGTTCATCTGCGGGGGCGCGTTCGTGGGGCTAGACGCCATCGTGCGCCAGCGCGAGGGCCGCCGCACAATCGGCTACCGGGATGTCCATGCGAAAGGCCCGTCCGCAACAGCCGGGGGCACGCTGGATGTCCAGCCCGAGGATTTGATCCGCTTCGGGCTGATACCGGAGTTTGTGGGCCGGCTTCCGGTCATCACGTCGTTGGCGGAGATGACGGAAGACGACCTGGTGCGTATCCTGACCGAGCCGAAGAACTGCCTGACACGGCAGTATCAGAAGTTGCTTGCGATGGAGGGGGCGACGCTGGCGTTCGAGGATGAGGCGCTGCGTGAAATGGCGCGCATGGCGATGAAGCGCAAGGTCGGCGCGCGCGGGCTCCGAGCGGTCATGGAAAGCTTCATGACGGGAATCATGTATGAGGCGCCGGGCCACTCGCAGCGCAAGACAATCACCATCACCGCCGACACCGTGCGCGCGTACGGCAAGGCCAGTTAACCCAGTCGTGGAGGTAGGTTATGCTTTTAACGATGCTCAAAGCGAAGTTGCACCACCTGCGTGTAACAGAGGCGAACAAGGAATACGAGGGAAGCCTCACCATTGATGAGGATTTGATGGATGCGGTCGGCATCCTGAATTTCGAGAAGCTGCTCATCGCGAATCTCGACAACGGCGAGCGTCTCGAGACGTACGCCATGCGCGGCGCACGGGGCAGCGGCATCGCTTGCCTGAACGGCGCGGCGGCCTATAAGGGCGTCGTCGGCGACCGCCTGATCGTCATGGCGTGGTGTCAGCTTGACGAGGCCGAGCGCCTGAACCATCACCCGAAAATCGTCCGCCTGGACGCGAACAACCGCATTGTCGCTTCGGCGGTCTGACGGGATGTTCGAAGGAGTCAGGAATAGGTAGTAAGGAGTAAGTGGGATGCGTTGCGGATATTGGCTCTCGCAGGGACGCAGAGGCGCAGAGATTGTAGCGACGGCTTCTAGCCGTTGCAACGAAGCCCGACGGCAGGGATGCCGTCGCCGCTTAAGGGCTGATTGATATGCCAGACAACCTACAGCATACTCAATCACGGCGCGATGCCTTGGGCTGGCTGTTGCGAGCCGGGACAGGCGCGGTGATTGCGGCGTTCGCGTTCGCGGCGACAGGCGGCCGGCGCGGCGGGCGCACCGTGTGGCAGCTCGACCCGCGCAAATGCATCCAATGCGGCAAATGCGAGACCGAGTGCATCCTGCAACCGTCGGCCGTCAAGTGCGCGCACGGCTATGAGATGTGCGGGTACTGCAAACTGTGTTTCGGTTATTTCAAGCCCGATGCCCCGAAGCTCACCGAGGCCGCCGAGAACCAGATCTGCCCGACAGGCGCGATACGCAGGAAGTTTCTGGAGACCCCCTATTTCGAGTACACCATTGACGAGCCACTCTGCACGGGGTGCGGCCTCTGCGTGAAAGGCTGCACGAACTTCGGCAACGGGTCGCTCTACTTGCAGGTGCGCCATGACCGGTGCGTGAACTGTAACTCGTGCCGTATCGCGGAGGCGTGCCCGGCACAGGCGTTTGCGCAGGTGTCCGAGGCGACACCGTATCTGTTGAAAGAGACGTTGTAGCGCGGGAGGGTAGATTGAGAAAAACATGGCTAGCGTTCATCTGCATCTGCGCATCACTTGCCGCGTGGAGCGAATCGCGTTTCCCGCAACCCCAATTTGAGTCCGGCTACACCGTGCCGCCCTCATACAACCCGCCGTTTGTCGCGTTGGTGTCCGAATGGCTGGACGTGCTGCTGCTCGCGTTGGCGTTGGGCATCACCGTGTGGCTGGTGCACCGTGTGCGTTCGCGCCGCTGGATTCTGCTGTTCTCGGTGGCGTGCCTCGCATGGTTCGGGTTTGTGCGGCAGGGGTGCTTCTGCCCGGTCGGCGCGATTCAGAATGTGGCGTTGGCGATGTGGCAGGGTGGCGGCCTGGCGTGGTCGGTGGCGGCGTTCTTTGCGTTGCCGCTGATTTCCGCATTGCTGTTCGGGCGTGTGTTCTGCGCGTCGGTCTGCCCGCTCGGGGTGTTGCAGGAGATTTTCATCATCCGGCCCCAGCGCGTGCCGCGGATGCTGGACGCGGTGTTGCGGCTTGTCCCCTTGGGCGTGTTGGCGTTGGGGGTGGTCGCGGTGCTGAACGGCGCGGGCTACCTGATTTGCCGCACGGACCCGTTCGTCGGTTTTTTCCGCAGGAGCGCACCGCTGACGTTACTGCTGGTCGGCCTGTCCGTCCTGCTGCTGGGCCTGGTCGTGGCGCGTCCGTACTGCCGTTACTTCTGCCCGTATGGCGTACTGCTGGAGTGGTGCTCTCGGCTGGCGTGGAAACCCGTGCGGATTACGCCGAAGGATTGCGTCAACTGCCGCCTCTGCGTCGGGGTCTGTCCGGTTGACGCGATTGATGTGCCGCGCGAGGCATTGAGCGAGACCGCACGGGCGCAGCAGTTCCGGCGGTTCGTAGCGATGCTGCTGGTCGTGCCCCTGCTGGTCGCAGGGTGTGCAGGGCTCGGATGGCTGACCGGGACGTTTGTCGCCAAGGGGCATCCGCTGGTCGAGACACAAGAAGCCCTTCGCGTGGCCACGCCCGAGACCGAGGATTTGTACCCGCACATCGAAGTCTTCAAGAAAAGCGGCGTAACGCAAGACGCGCTCGATGCGGAGGTGCGGGTGGTCATCAACCGTTTCCGCAGGGGGAGTGCGGCGGCCGGCGCATTCATCGGGTTTATTATGGCCCTGCGCGTGCTGGGGCTGTCCCGTCTGCGCACACACACCGAGCACGAGGCCAACCGCTTCCGCTGCATCGCCTGCGGCCGCTGTTACCCCGCCTGTCCCGCGAAGTAGGACCCCGTTGCGTTACATAAAAACGACACCGAACGGTGGATTGTTTTTGGCTTCCGTAACTGTATTTCGCGCTTGGCTTTCGCGCGGATTTTTGAGATGCTTATTATTCATTTTTTCAACCCGTCTGGCCTGGGTGCGGTTCCGGGCCGGATTAAATAGTGGAAGGAGTAACCGTGAGCAAGTCCACGAAAATGGCGGAGGGTGTTGTGAAGCTGACACCGGAGTTGAAGGCGTTCATCGCTGAATGGAAATCGAAGCCGGGGAATCTGATTATGGTGCTGCACCGCGTGCAGCAGGTGTGCGGGTACATCCCGCGCGAGATCGCGTTTGAGGTGGCGGATGAGCTGGGTGTGCCGTTGGCGAAAATCTATGGCGTGATCACGTTCTACAATTTCTTCAAGATGAAGAAGCCGGGGCGTAACCAGATCCAGGTGTGCATGGGCACGGCGTGTTACCTGAAAGGCGGCGAGGACATCATCAAGGAGCTGGAGGGTATCTTGGGCGTGGGCCTGAACACGGTAACGCCTGACGGGGAGTTTTCGGTGGAGGCGGTGCGTTGCCTGGGGTGCTGCGGGCTGGCGCCGGTGATGGTCGTCAATGGAGAGGTGTTCGGGAAGGTGCTGACTAAGGATTTGCAGGGTATCGTGGCGCGATTCCGTAAAGCGTAATCGAGAAAGGGAATGGAGAGATGGCTAAGTTGACAGTGGAGACGTTGGGTGCGTTGCGCGCGGAGCGGCAGCAGGCGATGCAGGAGATGCGCAAGGGCGTGGTGGTAACTGTGGGCATGGGGACGTGCGGTGTTGCGGCAGGTTCGAAGGCAACGTTCGATGCCATTGTCGAGGCGTTGGAGGCGCAGGGGCTGAAGGATGTGCGGGTGCGCCCGTCGGGGTGTATGGGGCTGTGCCACTCGGAGCCGACCGTGGAGGTCCGCATCCCGGAGATGCCGACCGTCATCTACGGGAACGTGGATCAGGAGGCCGCGCAGAAGATTGTGGATGAGCATGTGGCTGGCAAGAACGTAGTGGAGAGCCTTGTCTGCGACACGCCCGCGCTGGATATTTTGGCGACCGACATCGGCGAGGTGGATTATGAGAAGCAGCTCCGCATCGTGCTGCGTAACTGCGGCGTGATTGACCCTGACAAGATTGATGAGTACATCGCGCGAGACGGCTACAAGGCGTTGGAAAAGGTGCTCTTCGAGATGAAGCCGCAGGGCGTGATTGACGAGCTGCTGAAATCCGGCCTGCGCGGCCGCGGTGGCGCCGGGTTCCCGGTGGGCAAGAAGTGGCAGTTCGCGGCGTCCCAGCCCGCGGGGCAGAAGTATATGGTGTGCAATGCGGACGAGGGCGACCCGGGCGCGTACATGGACCGCTCGACACTGGAGGGCGACCCGCACTCGGTGCTGGAGGCCATGACCATCGCAGGCTATGCCATCGGCGCATCCAAGGGCTTCATCTACATCCGCGCGGAATACCCGCTGGCGATTGAACGCCTCGAAACCGCCATCGCGCAGACCACGGCATACGGCTTGATGGGCGAGAACATTTTGGGCAGCGGCTTTTCGTTCACGATTGAGTTGCGCTTGGGTGCGGGCGCGTTCGTTTGCGGTGAAGAGACGGCCTTGCTCGCGTCCATCGAGGGCAAGCGCGGCATGCCCACGCCGCGGCCGCCGTTCCCGGCGGTCAAGGGCCTGTGGGGCCGCCCGACGGTCATCAACAATGTCGAGACGCTGGCGAACATCCCGGTCATCCTCATGAAAGGCGCGGAATGGTTCAGCACGATCGGCACGGCCACGACAAAAGGCACAAAGGTCTTCGCGCTCACGGGCAAGGTCAACAAGTGCGGCCTGATTGAAGTGCCGATGGGCACGACCCTGCGCAACATCATCTTCAACATCGGCGGCGGCATCCGCGACAACAAGCAGTTCAAGGCCGCGCAGACGGGCGGGCCCTCGGGCGGTATCATCCCGCCGCAGTTCTTGGATCTGCCGATTGACTATGAGAGCCTCGCCAAGATCGGGTCCATCATGGGGTCGGGCGGGCTCATCGTCATGGACGAGGACGACTGTATCCCTGACATCGCGAAGTTCTACCTCGACTTCACGGTGGATGAGTCCTGCGGGAAGTGCTGTCCCTGCCGTATCGGCGGGCGCAAGCTGCTGAACTACTTGGACAAGATTTGCAAAGGCGAGGGCACGCTCGAAGACATCGAGAACATGAAGACCATCAACGAGGCCATGTCGCGCGCATCCCTGTGCGGTTTGGGGCAGACGGCCTCCAACCCTGTGCAGTCGAGCCTCAGTTACTTCATGGACGAGTACAAGGAGCATATCGAGCAGAAGAAATGCCGCGCCGGCAAATGCAAGAATCTGCTGAGCTACAGCATCATCCCCGAGAAGTGCGTGGGGTGTACCGCCTGCGCCAAGGTCTGCCCCGCCAACGCCATCAAGGGCGACCGCAAGCAGCCCCACGTCATTGACTCCGCCCAATGCATCAAGTGCGGCCAATGCTTCGATGTCTGCAAGTTCCATGCGGTCATCAGGGGTTAGGAAAGAGCTTTAAAAGGAGAGAAGAAGTTAGTTATGGACATGATTAAACTTGAGATTAACGGTATTGAGGTGAATGTCCCGGCCGGGACATCTATCTTGGGTGCGGCGAAGGCGGTGCAGGTGAAGATACCGACACTGTGCTATCATCCGGATTTGCGCCCGTGGGCGGCGTGTGGCATTTGCGTGGTGCGCCAAGCGGGTTCGCCTAAACTGCTCCGCGCCTGTTGCACAGAGGTTCAGCCCGGCATGAAGATCACGACGCATGATGCGGACATCGTGCGCGTGCGCCGCACCGTGCTGGAACTGATTTTGGCCAACCACCCCAACGACTGCCTGCAATGCCCGCGCAACGGGAGCTGCGAGTTGCAGAAGCTGGCGGCGGACTTCGGCATCCGCGATTTGCCGTTCCCCTCGGAAGTGCCGTCTATCCCTGTGGACAACTCCACGCCGTCCATTGTCCTCAACCAAGAGAAGTGCATCAAGTGCGGCCGCTGCGCGCTGGTCTGCCAAGAGATGCAGGACGTGTGGGCGCTGGAGTTCATCGGGCGCGGCGAGAAAACACGCATGGCCCCGGCCGCCGACGTTACCCTGAATGAGTCGCCCTGCATCAAGTGCGGACAATGCACCGCGCATTGCCCGGTCGGCGCGATTTACGAGAACGACGAGACCCGCAAGGTCTGGGACGCGCTGCGCGACCCCAACAAGTATTGCGTCGTACAGATTGCGCCAGCTGTGCGCGTCGCCATCGGCGAGTCGTTCGGCCAAGCCCCCGGCACGCTGCTCACCGACGAGACCTACGCCGGGCTTCGCCGCCTCGGCTTCAAGGCCGTGTTCGACACGAACTACACCGCCGACCTCACCATCATCGAGGAGGGCAACGAATTCATCGAACGCTTCACCAAGCAGAGCGACCTGCCGCTGATCACCTCCTGTTGTCCCGCATGGACGGACTGGATGGAGAAATACGCGCCGGACTTCATTGACAACTTCTCGTCCGCAAAATCGCCCCAGCAGATGTTGGGCGTGCTGTCAAAGACCTACTACGCAGAGAAGATGGGTATTGACCCCACCTCCATCTACATGGTGTCCATCATGCCCTGCACCGCAAAGAAGTACGAGATCTCACGCAGCGAAAACATGTTCGCCAGCGGGCATCAGGACATTGACGTTGTGCTGACGACACGCGAGCTGGCGCGGATGTTCAAGAGCGCGGGCATTGACTTCCTGCAACTCCCTGCGGAAAAGGCCGACTCCATCCTCGGCGCGTACACAGGCGCAGGGACGATTTTCGGCGTAACAGGCGGCGTGATGGAAGCCGCGCTCCGCACGGCCTATTGCCTGATCACGGGAGATGCCCAGCCGCCCTCGATTGACTTCATGGCCACGCGCGGGATGCAGGGCGTCAAAGAAGCGGAGATAGACATCAAAGGCGCAAAGGTCCGCATTGCCATTGCCCATCAGATGGGCAACGTCGCGCAGGTGTTGGATGCCATCCGCGAAGACCGCAAGGCCGGCCGCAAACCCCGCTACGACTTCATCGAGGTCATGGCGTGCCGAGGCGGCTGCATCGGCGGCGGCGGACAACCCACAGGCGCAACAGACGAAGTCCGCAAGCTCCGCACCGCCGGCATTTACTCCGACGACGAAAAGTGTGTCCTTCGGATGTCGCACCTCAACCCCGAGATCACAAAAATCTACACCGACTTCCTCGGGAAACCCCTGAGCGACAAAGCGCACAAACTCCTGCACAACCACTACCAACCGAAGAAGGTCTACGCGAAGTAGGCCGGCCCCCCTTCCGGCAGACGGGATGGCGAACGTCCCCGAGAGCCGATGGGGCTAGGGGACGCAGGAGACAAAAAAAAGCGGCGATGTATCGCCGCTTTTTTTTTGGGGGGAGGGAGAGCCACGCCCTAGCGCAGGTTGTCTTCCAGCTTATCGAGCTTCTCTTTGAGTTTCGCGACTTGGCGGGGGACGAGGAGTTGGGCGGCAAACTCGCGTTTGGGGCAGCCGGGGATGCCGATGTAATACTCGCCCGGAGGGACGCTCTTGGTGAGCCCGCATTTGGGACCAACCTGGGCGCGGTCGCCGATCGTGAGGTGTCCGGAAAGCCCGGCCTGCGCCCAGATGAGGCATCCCGTGCCAATGCGCGTGCTGCCGGCGATGCCGGCCTGCGCGATGATGCCGCTGTAATCGCCGACCTGCACATTGTGGGCAATCTGGACAAGGTTGTCTATCTTGACGCTGTTGCCGATGCGTGTGCGGCCGAAGCGCGCGCGGTCAATGGTGGTGTTGCTCCCGATCTCAACATCGTCGCCGATCTCGACGATGCCTATCTGCGGGATTTTCTCGATCGTGATGGAGCCGTCCGCGGCCAGCACGGGGTTGAAGCCGTAACCGTCGCCGCCGATGCGCACGCCGGAGTGGATGATGGCACGGTGCCCGATGATGGTGCCTTCGCGGATGGTAACCTGGGGGTAGATGTGGCAGCCGTTGCCGAGCCTGGCCTGCGGGCCGATGAAGACCTGGGCCTCGATGACGCAGTTGTCGCCGATGACGGCATCGCCTTCAATGACGGTCCAGGCCCCGATGTGTACCCCCTGCCCCAATGTTACGCTTGGGCTGACAAGCGCAGTCGGGTGGATGCCCGGCTCGCGCACGACAGGCGCAGGCGCGAACCACGCGCCGACTTGGGCGAACGCAGCATTGGGGTTGTCCACGCGGATGATGGCTTGCGCGGGGCAGTCGCCGCACCAGTCGCGCGGCACGATGACGGCGGTGGCCTGCGTGGCGGCGAGCTGCTTGGCGTACTTGGCGTCAACGAAGAAGCTGATGTCGCCGGCGCGGGCCTCGTCGAGGCTGGACAGGGCGACAATCTCGGCGGCGAGGTCGCCGTCGAGCGTGCCGGACAGTCTATCCGCGATGTCCTGCGCGCGCATCAGGGGCATGGTTACTTCCCGTCGGCCTTGGCGTCGGCCTCGGCGGCTTCCTTCCTGACCTTGGGGTTCACGTTCATCAGCTTCAGAATGTCGTCGGTCGCGTCGAGCTTCAGGTCGAAGTAGGCCAACGTGCTTCCGTCCATGACGACCGCGATCTTGTTGTCCTTGGCGTACTTGGTAACATACTCGCGGATGTCGTTGGTCACCTGGCGCAACAGGCGCATATCCTGGTCGGCGAGATCGCGCTCGAGCTTCTGCCGTTCCTGGTTCAGGTCGCGATTGGCCTCCACCACCACATCACGCATCTGGACGGCCTTCTTCTCCGCCTCGGCGCGGGCCTTCTCGCTCAACGCCGGGTTGGCGGCCTCCCGGGCGGTCTTGTCGAAGTCATCGCGAAGCTGCTCGAAACGCTCGCGCTTCTTGTCGAGCTTCGCCTGGAACTCCTTTTCCGTGTCCTCCATCAACTTGCGGTCGCGCTCGCGGCTGGGGTGGAAACGGACGAGGTCAATCATGTTCACGACCACCGTCTTCTCCTGCGCCATGCCCATCATCGCGGCCAACGTAACCGCCAACATCATACCTGCTTTTTTCATCTGCGTATCCTTTCCTTTTGTCAGTTGCTCGTTTCTCGTGCTTGACTTCGGGTCGTTGCAACGAGAAACTCAATCATCCCTTATTCAAACCCGATCGAGAACGAGAAGAACTCCTTGTCCGTATAGCTGTCGTCCCGCTTGAAGGGTTTCGCGACATCGAAGCGGATGGGGAAGCCGGGGATGTCTAGCCGCAGCCCCGCGCCGGCCGACACGATGAAGTCGGACATCCCGCCGCCGAACGCGTCCTCGCCCAGCGAGCCCGCATCGGCGAACAGGGCGAACCGCACGCCCTTGAAGATCGGTATCGTGTATTCCGCCGAGAGCAGCGCCAGCGACTTCCCGCCGATCGGCGCATAGCCGCCATCCGCATTGTACACCTTGGGACCGCCGTCGCGGTACTTGATGCCGCGGATTGTGCGTGGGCCGCCGATGAAGAGCTTCTCGTAAATCGGCAGGTCGTCGCCATACGAGTCCACCGTCTCGAGGCGCCCGCGCAGGCTCAGCACATGTTTGCCCCAGGGGATCGGTATCCAGTGGCGGTAGTTCGCGCCCATTCGGTAGAACTGGTTGTCGCCGAAGCCGCCCTCGGACAGATCGCCGAACACGAACGCGCGATAGCCGCGCGTCGGCACGAACACCTGGTCGCGCGCGTCGCGTTCCCAGTAGAGGCGGCCCACGCTGTTGAGATTGTTGTTGTAATCGCGCTTCTGGTCGAGGAAGTAGGTGCTGGATGCGCCTGTCGAGGTCATGCTCCAGGAGCCGCTGTCCACATCCGACAAGCCGACCATCTCCAGTGTGTAGGACATCCCGACGCGGCCGAAGATGATGGGGTATGAGATGCCGACCGCGCCGCCCGAACGCGTAACGTCGTAGCGGTTGTACCACAGCACCCGATGGTAGAGGTCCACCGTCAACGCGAGGGGACGGTCGAAGAGCCACGGCTCCGTCCACGAGAGTTCCGCCGACTGGTTGCGCATACCGTACTCGAGGCCCGCGCGCGCGCGCTGGCCGCCGCCCCTGAAGCTGGGCCAGTTGAGGATGTCGAAGTTGCTCTGCGAGACCTGGACGAACCCCACGAGCATGTCAATCGAGGAGAAGCCCGCGCCGATCAGGAACTGGCCCGTGTCCGCCTCCTGCACCTCATACACGAGGTCGCGCACGCCGGCCTCGTCCGTCTGTTCCGTGTAATGGCGGATATCCCTGAAATAGCCCAGGTTCTTCAGGCGGTTCTCGCTCCGCTCAATGAGGACCTCGTTCATGACCCCACCCGGGTTGACCAGCACCTCGCGGCGGATGACCTTGTCCTTGGTCTTGTTGTTGCCGCGGATGACGATGTTGCGGATGTGGGCCAGCTGGCCCTCGCTCACGTCGAACGTGATCTGCGCGCGCCCCGGCCGCCCCGGCACCGTCGCGACCAGCGGGATCACCATCGTGTCCACATACCCGCGCAGGCCGTAGTAGTCGCGGATACCCTTGGCCGCCTCATCGAGTGCCTTCTGCCCGCTCAGCATGTCCGCGTCCAGGCGCGAGGCCCCCTGCACCTCGACCTCCGGGAACAGCGTTACCCCGCGCACGGCCACGGACTCGACCGTGTAGCTGTCGCCCTCGGTTACGTTGAACACCATGTCAATCTTCTTGTCGCTGACCTTCTCGACAATCGGGAAGTCAACCTTCGCATCGAGGAAGCCCTTGTCGCGATAGACCTGCAACACCTTCTGCCGCGCATCCTCCAGCGCCAAGTCCGAGATCGGCGTGTCCTCGAACCAGCCGCGCGGGTTCCACCACGGATAATCCCCGAACGCCGCGCGCAGCTCCGACGCCGGAATGGACGGGTTGTTGACGAACACGAAATCGCGTATCTTCTGGCGCGTACCCTCCTCGATGACAATCGTTACGTGCGCGAAACCCGCACTGCCCTCAATCGGGACCATCCTCGCGCCGACCTGCACCTCCCGGAAATACCGCTTCATGTACTCGTCGCGGATTTTTGCGACCCGCGTCGTCAAGATGGGCTCGTCAATCGGGTCGCCCGCCTTCAGCTCCGTGAGCTTGCGGATCTTGCTCTCGCTCAGCTCGCGGTTGCCGGTGATGGCCAGCGGCATCCGGAGGCGGTGGCGGCGCTGAACCACATAGATAACGTCCCACTCCCCGTTACTGCGGTCAGGGCCAACCTCATAGCCCGCGTAGGTGAACAGCCCCCGGTCCATCAGCGCACGGACATCCCGCGACGCCGCATCCGCCGAAAACTCCGCGCCCGCTCTCACGCTGCAGAATTGCAACACGTCCGACGCATCCGTGCCGAACGAGTCGAGCGCCCTGACCGTTACGCTCCGTACCGTGTCCGCCGCCGCCGTCCCCGCCGCAAAGCAACCCAACATCAACCCGACATACCATGATTTCCGCATGAAAAATTCCCTCTCTCCTAAAAACGCTTGAAGAAATATTAAACCCTTTTTCCCTCCGAAAGACAAGCCCCATCAGACCACGAACCGTCTTTTTTTTGAAACCGCCGCTCAGGCAGGGGTGCGCGCCCCTGCCCCCCCCTACCCCAACAAACGGGAAACGAACTACTTGTCCCTGTCCTGCGGATTATGCTATTCTTTGTCCTTTACGGAGAACAGAAGCCATGCCTCTCACGCACGACCCTATCGAGCATTATACAGGAAACGCCAACCCATGAGGGAAACACGCCCTATACGGAAGACGTTCCCCATCAACGCGATGGTGGAGGGACGACGCGTGCTGGTCGTGGGCGGAGGGCGCGTGGGGCAGCGCAAGGTGGAGCTGCTGGTGGATGCTAGCGCGGAGGTTGTGCTGGTCTGCCCGGATTGCGTGGCGGAACTTGCCCAGCTTGCAACGGATAAAGTCATCACGCACGTCGAACGCACGTTCGAGGCCAGGGATGTGGCGGGGGCGGCGCTGGTCTTCGCGTGTACGGACGATAAGCACGTCAACCGCCGTATCCTCGAAGCTGCCCAGGCCGTGCGTGTGCCGTGCTGTTGCGCGGACGGCAACTGGCCGGACGGCGATTTCGTAACCCCTGCGATTATCCGCGCGGGCGAGGTGCTGATTGCGGTCTCGACGAGCGGGAAGTCCTGTCTCCAGTCGCGCCTCATCAAGGACAATCTCCGCAAGCATCTGGATTCCATCGAGAGTTCGGATTTGCTGGTGCTTGGCACGAGCCA
>Ga0123353_10001451_pt1 | contig 28974 bp, 15 predicted proteins | sample TergutLab28metaG_3_FD_92763 | JGI IMG/M metagenome (GOLD analysis project Ga0123353, IMG submission 92763) | Labiotermes labralis P3 segment gut microbial communities from Petit-Saut dam, French Guiana - Lab288 P3 | ecosystem: Host-associated > Arthropoda: Insects > Digestive system > Gut ...
GAAAAATCGGAGACGGACGTACGCCGAAAAAACGTTACGCCCTGCGGTTTTTTCAAAAGAACCGTTGGCGGAACGACGGTGAAGCGTCAAAATAATTAGTTAGAGGTTCCCTAAAGGCTTCGTTTAGGGCCATTGCATCTTTTAGGCCATCGCTAAGTCTTTTTTCAAGTTCCCACTTCGCCAATTTTTGACGATAGGTCGCCAAGGCTGCCAGATAGTCCTCCTTGTTGGACCTACACCGTCCGCGCCCACAGTATTCGGGTTTTCCGCCAATGGTTCCCCTCCATCTTCCTGATTTTTTCCCGTTGCCGTCTGTTTGCCAAGTCAATTTCAGCCCGCGCTCGTTTTTGCGTCCCATTGCAAAATCTCCATCGTTGTGCTACGGTATTCGTCGTTAAGCTACTGGCGGTCATGATATGTCGGTTTTTTTGCGTGTCAAGGTGAATTTACTACCAGAATTCCTATCAGCACAATAATCGCTAATCGTATCAGAATGTGCATTGTTGGAAGTGATTGTAAAATAACGAGTTATAGACGTGGTTTATTGTGAGAAATTTTTAGTTACAGCCCAGGGTGAGCGGTACTCCGCGAACCCTGGGTTGGCGGTTCTCTTTTTCTCCAATAACCGCTCGCAGACGCCACAGGCCGAGGCCGGGCACGCACGAAGCACGGCTTCCAACGACGCCAACAGGGGAACAGCGTGCGTCGTGGGCCGCCGCAGGTGTGCGACGGTTTGACACTCGGCCAGTGGCGCGAGCGAACGATTATAAAAGAAAAAAAGAACCGTAACCCAGGGCTCGCGGAGTACCGCTCGCCCTGGGCTATATTGGACGCCGCTCCGCGGCTTTGTGCCGGCACTTCGGCGCGAGACCGGGAAGGCCGATCTATTGTTTTTCACACCAACCATGCTACAGTCTGGAAAATGGCACAAGCCACAAGGTACGGAACGACAAGGGCGAGAGCGGAAGATTGCGAAACGGCTTTCGCAAGCAGTCATGATGGTCGTTTAGCCACTGAACGACGAATACCTATTGGCTATTGGCTGCTGGCTATTGGCTACTGGAAGGAGTGTTTTATGCGAATCGGCGTGTGCGCGAGCGTTCATCACGTGGGTCAGGCGGAGCGGGCGGGGTTTGATTACATCGAGTGTCCGCTCACCGAGCTGGCCGCGATGGAGAAGGCGGAGTTTCTGGCGGTGCAGGGGCGGCTGGGGGATTCCGCCGTGAGCGTGGAGGCGTGCAATCTGTTTTTTCCGGGCCTTCGGATCACGGGGCCGGAGGTGGACGGACGGGCCCTGGCCGAGTACATCGGGCGGGCGATGGAGCGGGCGGCGATGGTTGGTGCGGAGTTCGTCGTGCTGGGCAACGGCGCTCTGCGGGCCGTTCCCGACGGTTGGCCGGTCGAGGATGCACGCAGCCAGCTCATATTTGTGCTCGAGTGCATCGGTCGTTACGGCGAAACGTTCGGCCTGACGGTGCTGCTGGAACCGCTGAACCGGAAGGAAACCAATCTCGTCAATTCCGTCGCGGAGGGTCTGGAGATGGTGCGGGCGGTGGCGCATCCGCGGGTGAAACTGTTGGCCGATTACTACCACGTGCGGATGGAGTCCGAGGACGTCGCGTCGATCGCGCAGGCCGGCGAGTGGATCAAGCACCTGCATTTCGCCAACGGCATCGCGAGGCGGTTTCCCCGGTCCGTGGACGAGGACGAGTATCGGCCGTTCGTGCGGGCCTGCCGGGCGACCGGTTCGGAGCGAATCTCCCTCGAGGCCCGCACGGAGGATTTCGACACGGACGCGCCGAAAGCGGTGGTGGTGATGCGGGAGTTGTTTTCGTGACCAGCGACCAGTGACCAGCGACAAGAGAAGGGAGTGCTTATGTTGTTTTGTGTTCTCGCGCCGCGAGGACGTTTTGGAAGACAAGACGTTCCTGCTCTTGTCGCTTGTCACTTGTCGCTGGTCGCTAGCCTACGGAGTTTCCATGAGCATTCTTGAGGATTGTCTGAACGATTTGCAGCGGCGGCTGGATGAACAAAAAGAGGCCGAGCATCGGCGGGCGTGGGTGGAGTTTTTGGACGGGCGGTGTCCGACGGACGAGTTTTGGCCGCCGCAGCGGTCGCCCTCGCCGCCGGGCGTCACCTGGCCGCGGCCTCGCGTGAATCAGACGCTCGAAGACGTCGACGCCATGCTGCTTCAGCAGTTTCGCGGGGTGTCGGACGTGCTCGAGCACGGCGGTCGCGGTATGTTGAGCGTGCGGAGCAATTACGGAACGGGCATTTTGCCGACGCTGTTCGGTTGTGAGCTGTTTCGCATGGCCGACGAGCAGGACACGCTGCCGGCCGCCAAACCGCTGGGGTCCGACGACGCCGTACGGCGGCTGCTCGACTGCGGCCTGCCGGACCTCGACGGCGGTTTGGGCCAACGCACGTTCGAGTGCGGCCTGCGGTTTGTCGAAACCCTCGCCCGTTACCCCGTGCTCGGGCGGTGGGTCTGGCTGTATCATCCCGACGTGCAGGGCCCCATCGACGTGGCCGAGGTCGTCTGGGGCAGCGACATCTTTTACGCGTTCCACGAAGACCCGCCGCTGCTGAAGGATTTTTTGAACCTGGTCACGGACACGTACATCGCGTTTTTGAAGCGGTGGTACGCGATGGTCCCACCGCGCACGCCCTACGCGGCCCATTGGGGGCTGATGCACAAGGGCACGATCATGCTGCGGAACGATTCGCTGATGAATTTGTCGCCGCAGGCGTACGTGGAGTTTGTCCGGCCTTTGGATGAGCGGTGCTTCGACGCGTTCGGCGGCGGGGCGATTCATTTCTGTGGCCGATGCGAGCATTACATCGAACCGATGAGCGCTTGTCGCGGTCTGACGGCGGTGAACCTGGGTCAACCGTACATGAACGACCCGGAAACGATTTGCCGCCACACGGTGGACAAGGGAATTCAGATCGTTGGGCTTTTTGGCGAATTTCCCCGTCGGGAGGGCGGGACGTTTCGGGGGATGGCGCATCGGCAGGGGTAGCGAGCGAAGCTCACTCCACCGGCGGAGTAAAAAGTTCGAGTTTTTTTTGACAGGCGGTATGGTTTTGGTCATAATACCCTTTGTCGCTTATTGAATGGCGGCATTGTGCGCGCGTAGTAAAGGTGTACGACGGTACGGGAGTTAAGGAATTACCAAGGAGTTATCGCATGTCCGGTGAAGAACGCAACGACATCATTTGTCCGGCCCTGGAGACTCTGGAGCAGCGGTTGCTGCTGACGACGATGTACGCGGGAGATTTTTTCCTTTATCAAAACAGCCAGGGCGATGTCATTCGTGTCGATCTGCTCGACGACTCTGACCCGACCGTGAGCCTGGAGTTGGTCGCGAACCACTACGTGATGGGGCTGGTCGACGTGGTCGGCCGGTTGTACTGGGGACCGGAATCGCCGGCCCGGTTGGCGGCCGAGGAGTTGTGGAGCACGCAGCGCGTTTTGATTCCGGGTTGCGCGTACCCGGACGACGAAGGCAACATTAACTACTTCGATTACGTCTGGGGCGTCAACGGGGCCTGGCACGACGGGATGTCGGGGGCCTGGTATACGGACGAGGACGGGAATTCGCACTGGGGCGGGTCGACGCTGGCGGCTGATCCGGACAGCGGCGTGTGGTCTTGGACGGGCGGTCCGACGGCCCAGACCGTTAACCTGGGCACGGCGGAGTATCCCAACGAAGTCACCTTCATCAACTGGGGCAGTTGGACGGAAATTTTCGCGATCTACATTCCGCACGCCACTCCCAACACGCAGTTGCTGGTGACGACGATGCAGGACGACGGAATGGACCCCGAGACGCGGCACCTGATCGACGGGTTCTCCGGGACCACGCCGTACGTCGAGATCATCGCTCCCCCGCCGTATCCGCAGCCGGCGCCACAGGGCGGCAGTCCGGCGCCGGAGGGCACCGGCGGAGTGCTGGTCGGCGGGATTCACCAACCCGTCTGGATCGTCGCGGGCGAGGCGAACACGGAAACGCTGTCGTACTACTGGGGGACGGGGTACAGCGACTACTTCGACATGTTCACGCTCACCAACAATCTCACCGGCCGGGTGCCGGGGGGACTGGCGGGCAGACCGTTCGTCATGGACAACAAGGGCAACACGTACATCGACATGGGGGACGGCTGGCTGGTCGGCGGGTACGTGTATACTGATTTTCGGGAACCCAACGGGCTTTCGCTGATCTTCCGCGACACCAAGCACTACGCCATGGACGACGACGGGAACATCTTCCTCAATCCGGGGCGCGGGTTCGACGAGGAAGGCGTCTGGCGCGAGGGCAAGCTCGAGATCGACGGCGGTGTCGTTCAGATCAAGGCCGAGTACACGTTCGATCACCTTCCCTACCCCATTCCCATCGACGGAAGCGTGTTCACCGACAGCGAAAATCACATCTTCCTCCGGGTTGGCCCGCGCGATCTCCAAAGTCTCGAAAACGGGCGATTTTACATCTATGGTGACGACGGCGTCATTTACGACAACAATTCCGGGAAACTCGACGTCGCCCTGTTCCCTACCGATCCGCGGGAAGAGAACCGCACCTGGCGTGTCCGGGTCAACCCGCTGTACACGTATAACGGGTATGGCGAGTTGTGGGTGGATGAGAATTTCATCATCGACATTGACGGCGAGATTTACCAGATTCGAGACAACGACGCCACGCGTGCCCGCAACGTCCTGACCGACAAGAACTACGTGATCGGCTACTTTATCCATATCGACGGCGAGCCCGACAATGTCCTGTACTACGTCTTTGAGGATCACCTGTACTACGAGTCTACCGGCGCGCAATCCAGCTACTGGTACAGGGACGGGGTGGTGTACCGATACAACCCGGACTACTATCAGCCGGGCGATAAGGTCGATTTCGAGGATGTCTACAAGATTTATGTGGATGTCATGGACGGCACGACGCCCAAGCTCGAAGTGGTTGACGGCCGCGTCCGGGTCAAACCGGCCTACGCGGGCGGCGCGGAGGACTGCTTCGTCACGGACCTCTTCTACTTCGACGGCGACGGCAACATTTACATCAAGAACGCTGCCGACGCCGCGGTGGCCGGACCCGACTATTACGGCCGGCTCGTGAGCGTCGCGGACGGCGGGAACTACGTCGTGGGGACCGACGGCGTGTACGACAACGCGTCGGGCAGGCTGTACCTGGACGGTGGCACCGTTCTGTACCGCGTGGGCGCCGTCCCGGCCCCCGGAGACCCCGTGGTCTCGTCGAGCCTGGTCGTGGACGCCTTTGGAAACTACTACTACGTCGATGCCGCGGGCAACCTGATGAGCGACCCCGGCGGTCCCGTTACGCACGTGCGGCACGAGGTGGACGGTTTTGTCTACTACACGGTTCCCGGCAACGACGACTACCATTTTGTGACGATTTTCGGCGGGGTGTATCACCTGATTCCGCCCGTTGTCGGCATCCGCGGCGAGTACGTGGACTCGGGCGGCGTGACCCGGTATTACCTCGATTTGGACGGGTACGTTTACGACGCGGCCGTTGGCGGAAGCAAGTTCGTCATGGACAGCGCGGGCAACCTGTACCTGGCCTTTGGGGCCGGTCCGGGCAGCACGCTGACGAACGTCAGCACCGGCCGCGTGCTCACGGCCACCGAGTACGTGCTGCGCGGCGGTGTTTCCTATCTCAGCGTCAAGATCACGGCCAGCGGCGCGCAGTTTTACGTGGACGCGTCCAATGTCGTGTATGACAGCACGTTCAACCCCGCCGACGGCTACACGTGGGACGGTGTCGATACCCTGACCCGGACTCCGGTGTCCGGAACCCCGACCTCCTGGAAACTCGGCGTCGGGCTGGAGTACGGGATTCGCTACACCACTCCGGACGGTTCGGCCACTCCCCGGTACTGTGTCGTCATCAACAACGGCGGCGTCAACACGGTCTATTACCTTGTGAACACGGCCGTGTACGGTCTGAACAACACCGTCATTCCCTACTTCGTCTATAACCCGGTGACCGATCAGATCACGGACAGCCGCTCCGGCGGCGCGGTGGTCGCGTTCCAGTACGTGGACGGCAGTTTCCTCCAGAACATGCCCACGCACGGCTACCTGTCGGTCTCGTCGGAATCGTCATCTCGTGTCGCCGCCGCGGGGGAGGATCTCCTGGTCAGCTACGCCCGCGGACTGTTGTACGGCAAGGACATCGAGCCGATTTACATCACCGACGGCGGGGTCGATCTCCCCAAATTCGGCATTCTGCCTGCCGGCGCGCGGGTGTACGCGGGCATCACCGTGGACAACGTCTTCTTCGGCATGCAGGACTACGGGAAGGACACGTACCGCCTCAGTTTCACCGGTCCCTTCGGCGACATTCCCACCCTCACCGGGATCAACCATGGCCGCGTCCTCGTCCTGAGCGTCGAGGGCCGCTTCACCATCAAAGACCCCGCCGGCGTGGAACGGGACTGCATCCGGATTCGGGAAGACGGCCGCTACGTGCTGTACTACGTTGGCGCGGGCGGGGCCGTGTACGACCTGAATCATCGGGCCACCGGCTACACGCTCGTCACCATCGACGGCGACGAGTACGTGTATCGCGACGTCGTGATCGAGGACGGCGAAGTCGTCGGAGGCACGCCCGTCTTCTTCGAATACCTGGACATGGACATGCTGGAGTATTTCGCGAACGACATCCAGCACATTCTGGTGATGGGCACGGTGGCCGGGAGCGTGACGCTTCCCAGCGCGATCCAGCGGTGCTACATCGGGTTCATGTGGGGCAACATCGTCGTCGGGACCCACGCGGACACGATCGTGCTGAAGGTGGACGGCGAGACGACGGCGGGGTTCCCGAATTCCTCGATCATTTACGTGGCGGGCCACCTGCGGGTCCTGGACGTGACGGTGGGCAACCTGGTGGCGACGGTGACCGTGAACAACACGCCCAACATCGAATCGCCCCCGTGGAACGTCAATGTGGTCCAGGAGTGGTTGGTGGAAGGAAACGCCGACGAAATCGTGGACATGGTTCCGAAGTCCGGCTGGTTGTACGGGTATTGGCTGGACTACGCGAACGACACGATGGAGACGGCGCAGTATATTTCGACGCCGACCGGCGGATGGCTGACGATCGTAGGCCGCCGGGCGACGTCGGCCGTCGCGGGTGCGGCGGTGGCCGACGGCGGCGAGGAAGAGGACGTGGCGCCGGACTGGTACGCCATCACCCTGCTGGCGGGTCAGCGCCTGGTCGTCGACGGGATCATTCCGGGCATGATGGTTCCCGATCTTCTGAACAATCAAGGTCTCACCCGCGTCAAGCTGGTGGACATGTACGGCAACGTCATCGACACGCTGGGGCAGCACTCGGAGACCGACGCCAATCCGACCGACAACAGCATGTGGCAGCGGCTGATCGATTTCACGGTGGCCGAGGCGGGCGTGTATTACATCCTGGCCGAATCGACCCAGGTGGCGATCGAGTTCTATCCCAACTACGAGTTGTACGTGAACGTGGCCGAGCCGACGGCGCTGGGTGCGCTTCGCGTGGCGGGCGCGTTCGGGTCCGACCAGGAAGGCGCGCCGTTGTCGCGGCTTCTGGTGGAGAACGGCGGTTCGATTGGCGGCGTCGACATCGTGGGCGCGAACAACTACGCGGCCATCTCGGCGTTGCGTGGCGGCAACATCCAGATGGTGCGTGCCGGGGAGTTCGTGGGCAGCACGGTGGGCGGTGTCCCGATCACGTCGCAGAACAACGTCGGACTGGTGTGGAGCGGAGGAGACGCGGACCTCGTCATCTACGCCGGAACCACGTTCTACAACGACAACGCGTTCGTCCAGAACGTGTACATCGGCGGGACGTTCCTTCCGAGTTCGTTCCCCTTGCTTCCCAACGGGATTTTCGCGACGGGTTCCATCGGGATCATCGAGGTCGGCGGGGATATCGGGACGGACATCATCCAGGTCAATACCGACAACATCGGCGCTCCGGGCACGGTGGACCTTATTCTCGTGCACGGCGGCTGGGGCAGTCGGCGGTTGAGTCCTCCGGTGCTCGTGCACGGTTTGGGCGGTGACATCCGCTATGTCGTGGTGGAAGGCACGATTTACGAACCGGGCATGGACGGGTTCCAGTACCCGGTTCCCCCGACGATTTACACGGACGGCCGGACCGTCACGCGGCACGACGACGCGGGCGGCGTGGTGACGATCAGCGGAAAGGTTCCCGTTCTGGACGCCCGAGGCCGCCAGCAGCGCGACTCGAAGGGCGAGTTGCTGTACACGATTTCGACCATTTCGTTCCGCGAAGTGGACGTGCAGGACGGCGTGGGCGGTGTCCTGACGGATTTGATCGCCGACGGTCCGGTGATCATCAAGGTCAACGGCGTTTCGCACATGGGCCACTTCACCGCCAACGGCGACGTGATGATCTCGATTGCCACCGGCGGCAGCAGCACCAGCGCGCTGAACATTTACTACGTGGACGGTTCGGGGTATGCCGATATCGGCGATTCGCTGGACGTCACGTACGTCATTGACGATGTTGGGCGCATCTTCCGCGACAACGCCAACAGCGGCGGTTCGCTGACGGAACTGAGCACCGGCGCCACGTTCTACTGGACCGACGAGGGGAACCTCCGGGACTCCAGGGGGAACACGTTCATCATGTACAACGGTTCCCTGGGGTACATCGATCCGAACAACAACGTCTTCACGGCCGGCGGCACGCGGATCGGTATCTTCGTGGACGGGATCATTTTCGAAACCCGCCTGGGCGTTCCCGACGAAGAGGGAACTCCGGTGGTCTACCTTGAAGTCAGCCCCTACGAGTACTCCTCCCGCGGGCCGGTGAACGGGTGGTCCGCCGCGGACGCGCGTCCGCGCGTGGGCGCGGCGCAGCATCGCAAGGGCATTTCGTTCACCAACACCACGTTGGGCACACTGGTGAGCGGCGTGTTCTCGGATATTGGGTGGATGAATCTCAAGGGCAGCATCGGAACGAGCGTGGGCAACACGGGCGCGTGGATTCCGGGGATGGACGAAGCCCCGGTGTCGGCGGACCCGGCCACCGAGGTGCAGTTCGGCTGGTTCCACAACCGGATCAACGGGTTGAATATTCTGGGCGATGTGGCGGATCTTCGTGTCGGCGGCAGCCTGGGCGATCTTCGGATCACGGGCAACGCCGAGCGGATCGTCGTCAACAGCGACAACTGGACGGCCGCGTTCCGGTGGGACGGGTTGTACGGCGTGGTCTGGACGGGCGGTTATCTTCGTTCGATCGCGGTCGGTGACGGTACGGTGAACACGGGCGGCGGTTTCCTGGCCCGTTCGGGCATTTTCGCCACCGGGTGGATCGGGACGGTGAGCATCAGCGGTCCGTGCTATCCGGGCGGCCTGAACATGTTCGGTGACCCGATGGTGTACGGTGAGCTTCGCGGTGTGATTATCGCCGCGGACTTCGCGGGGTCTCCCACGGGCGACGCGATCGGGCTGATCAGCGGGACCAACGGCGCGCGGATGACCGGGTGGGTGATGGGTTCGGACCTGAACTCGTGGTACGCGAAGTTTGCGGGATACGGTCTGGGGGAGGCTGAACTTGAAGAAGGCGCGAGCGCGTGGACGTGGTTCTTCAACGGCGGGATCGGGACGATCCACTTCAGCGGGGCGGGCGCGTGGATTTACTCGACGACCATTTACGGGATGTACCTCAACACGGTGACGGCGGCGCGGGAGACCAACGGCATCTGGCTGACGTATTTCGTGGGCGGCAACCCCAACGGCGCCGGCGACCCGTCGACGAACGGGCGGTTCTCGATCGGCCGGATCAACGCCGGAGGCCCCGGGTTGATCAGCAGTTTCGTGTACGGCGGCGCCAACCGGATCGGTTACATCACGGGCCTGGGCCCCGATGCGGACATCCGGTGGACGACGTTCCAGTCTCCCGACGGGATTATTTCGCTGATCGCCCGCGACATCGACACGAATTACTTCTCGGTTCCGGGCAAGATCGACTCGATCACGGCGACGCGGAACTTCATCAACAACAGCACGGGCGCCGTGCTCTCTCCGCAGCCGATCGCCGCCGGCGTGAAGGTCGGCGGTATCGGCAAGCTCACGGTCGGAAACGATTTCCGCAACAACACCGTGGAGATCGCCGGGCGGCTGGATTCGGCCGTGATTCGCGGCGAGTTCGCCGACTCGATTCTGGCGATCTACGGTGACGACGCGTTCACCAAGTCCATCACCGTCGGTAAGAACATCACCAACAGCCTGATCGTCTCCGCCGGGCGCATCGGCAAGGTCATCGTGTCGGGCATGGTGTCCTCGAACAGCACCATCGAGACGACCACCCGCGGAAGCGGAACCTGGGGCAACCTGGACTATTTGCAGGTGGACCAAGGCTACTTCGGCAACCTGACGGTGGGCGGCAAGCTGGGAACGTTCCTGGTCAAGACCTCGCTGGGGTTCAACCCGGTGGAGGTCGGATACACGCAGACGTTCAACATCTGGGGCGACGTGGGCCTGATCCGTGTGCAGTCGTCCGGGAAAGACCCGGTGACGCGGAAGGCGATTCCGTCGGACCTGTTCGCGAACTTCAACGTGGGCGGGAACATCCAGAGGATTCAGGTGGACGGGACGCTGTACGGCGACATCCGGGCCGTCGGGGACCTGGAGAACCTGATTTTGACCGGCGGGCTTGGCGGGTATCTGCACGACGAGTTCGGCGATCCCATGCACGGTCGTCCGACGACCGCGGCCGACCCCATGGCCCGGCGGTTCGGCAGCGTGCACGCGTTGGGCGCGCTCAAGACGCTGAAGTTCAACACGGCGCAGGATTTGGCGGCGGATTTGTTCTTCGGCGGTTCGTTGAAGTCGCTGACGCTCAAGGGCGCGGACATCACGGGCAACATCACGCTGCTGGGGACGCTGGGCACGCTGTCGGTGACGAACGGTTCGATTCTGGGCGACGTGACGGTCCGCAGCGTGAACAAGGTTTCGGTGACCGGCGGCAACCTCGGTGTCCAGCATGAGGATGACAGCGTCACGGGCAACCTGACGGTGACCAACGGGAGCGTGAAGAACATCACGATCAAGAACGGTTCGCTGATTGGCGACATTCAGGTGAACAACGGCGGGATCGACCTGCTGGCGATCACCGGTTCGCTTAACGGACTGGTGTCGGTCAGCGGGAACGTCAAGAAGGCCACGGTGACGGGTGGAAACCTGAACGGTGCCCTGCTGGCCGGTGATTCGATCGGGACGGTGACGGTGCGGAACGGCGACATCGCGGGCCTGATCAGCGGCGATTACGGTGTGGGAACGGTGACGACCAATCAGGCGTTGACGAGCGTGATCCGCTCGGGCGGAAACATCACGAAGGTGTCGGCCGGTTCGATGGCGCCGGATTCGCTGATTTCGGCGGCCCATAACATCGGCACGGTGGCGATCAAGGGCAACATGATCGGCGCGGCCGTGCTGGCCGGTTACGACGTGGGCGTCGACGGCGAGTTCGGTACGGTCGATGACAACCCGGTGACCGGCGGTGTCCATGCCGGCAGCATCAACTCGGTCACGATCGGCGGCGCGTTCAATGATTCGCTGGTGTCCGCGGGCGTGAACCCCGTCACGCGGGACGAAGCCCCCGGTGTCAGCCGGGTGGTGAAGATGAAGGTCGGCAGCGCGCGAGACAGCGTGGTGTTGGCGGACACCTCCATCGGCGCGGCGTTCGTGAAGTCGGTGACGACGAAGGGTCTGGGCGTGACGCTGGTGTCCGGTGAGGTGGACCGTCTGGGTCCGATTCCGGGCACGGCGGTGGCGTTCGGTCCGACGGTCGGGAAGAAACTGACGTCGCACACCGCCAACGGATTGACGTTCACGCTCACCGGAGCGGGCAAGGCGTCGTACGACAGCGACACCCACACGCTGTACCTGGAAGGCACGACGGCCAAGAGCAAGCTGACGATCCGGGGCGCCAACGCGACGGGCCTGACGATCTTCGGTCAGGACGACGCGGCGCTGGGTCTGCTGGACGTGTCCGCGGGCGTGGCGTTGGAGACGATCGACATCGACGGTCTGATCGGGCAGTTGAAACTGGCCGAGTCGGTCAGCGGCACGATGTACATGCCGGGCGGCGTGACGCGCGGCACGGTGGTGAGCCTGGCGCCGTCGTCCACGTTCGGTGACGTCGGCACGCTGGCGGTCGCCAACGGCGCGGTCGTCGGCAATCTGCAAAGCGACACGGTCAAGACCCTGACGGTCGGGACGAAGAAGGTCCTGAGCGACATGACCTTCGGGATGGAGGTGCTGTTCGGCGGCATCGGGACGTTGACGGTGAACGGCCTGCTGAGCAGCGCGAACATCTTCCGCGGTGACGTGAGGACGGTGACGGCGATGGGCAGCACCGCCGCGGCCGTGCTGAGCCTCCACGCGGGCAGCCTGAACAAGCTCAACAGCAACAGCAACCCCAAACTCGGCCTGTCGGGCGACTGGTCCGGCGTGGTGGACGTGCAGCGGGGCCGGTTGGTGGCGGCGACGTTCGGCGGATCGGTGACGAACACGGCCGAGATTCACACGACCGAAGGCATCAACAAGATCACGGTCAAGGGCTACAAGGCCAGCAAGACCTACACGTTCAACGAAGGCAACATGTCGGGCGTGATCGCCACCCGGGGCGACCTGGGCAGCGTGAGCGTCAAGGGCGACCTGAACGGCCGCATCGGTGCGGCGGGTTCGGGCAAGACGTTGACGGTCGGTTCGATGACCAACGGTCTGGTGACGTTCGGCGGTGACTTGAACACGGTGAAGATCGCCGGGACGATGTATAACAGCATGATTCTGTCGGGCTTCGACAGCGGCAGCCAAGGCTACGAGCCGGGCGTCAGCCGGTTGAACGCGGCCCAGTTGGACAGCACGCGGACCGCCGCGGGTTACGAGGATCGTCCGTCGACGGGCAGCATCAAGACGGTGACGATCGGCGGCCAGATGATGTACTCGTCGATCGGTGCGGCGGTGTCTCCGGGCCATGACGGTTACCTTGGCAGCGATGACGACTGGGCGTACGGTGTGGGCAAGATCGGAAAGGTGACCGTGCGTGGCGCGATCACCGGCGCCCCGTACGATTCGGACGCGATGTACGGAATCGTGGCCGCGAGCAACCTTCCGACGGTGACGATGTACCGGAACGGGTATGCCGGCGGCCAGGGCATGGTGGTCACGTGGTTGCGTGGCATGGCCGGGAACCTCCAGGTGTCCGGCGTCTCGATGCGGTTCCGTTCGGTGGAGATCCTCTTCAATCACCCGCTGAACATGTCCGCGTTCCGCGAGGGTTCGATGCACCTGTTGATCTCGAACAACTCGGACTACGTCAACGATGACGGTGCGAACGGGATGTACGACCTGCTGGACCCGGCGCTGTATCAACCGGGCATGCCGCTGGAAGGTCTGCCGATGCCCACCATCGAATACGATGAGGAACGGTTCGGCGTGACCATTTCCGTGTCCTCCTCGTGGGAGTGGTACACGTGGGCCTGCAACGAGATCTTCCGCGATACGTTCGGCGGTGACTGGAGCTGGTTGCGGATCGTGGTGGAGGCCGACGAGTACGACATGGACGGCCATCTCACCAGGCCGGGCGTGCGTGACAACCGCGACAACGGGTTTGACGGCGAGTATTCCGGTTGGTTCCCGTCGGGCGACGGCGTGGTGGGCGGCGACTTCGTGTATGACTTCACCGTCCGCGACATCGGTGACACGTTTGCGGATGCGATGCTGCTTCCGGGTATCGGTGTCGACGAGTTCGCCGACAACCACTTCGGCTCCTTCATGATCGGCAGCATGTTCGACGGTTGGGACAGCATGAAGGGCGACTACGATGTGGACATCTTCTACTTCACGGGCGTTCAGTACACGTACTTCTCGGCGAGCGTGGCGGTTGCGAGCGCCTCTTCGCTGACGATGGCCTTGTATTGGCTGGACGATTCGGGTCCGGTGGACTACTACAAGCTGGTTTCTTGTGTCGAGGACGGATACGGCACGTCGGTGACGGCGGCCTGGGAATTGCCCGAGGACGGCCAGTACTACCTGGCGATTAAGTCGGATACCGCCTCGAGTCCCACGAGTTACACGCTGAACGTGGATTACTGGGAAACCGACGCGAATCTGCGGACGGCGTTGGGCGGTTCGCTGCCGTGGCGGATGTCGTACGTGAGCAACGTTGTGGGCGAGCACAACAACTACCTTGGGGCCAACAATCCCAAGCAGTTGGTGTACGTCAACTTCAACGGTGGAACGGCCGTCAAGATGAGCAATGCCGACGTGGGCGCGTTCACCTTCGCGGATGTCGATGCGGGGTTGGTGGGCCGCGAAGGCGAGTTCATTTCCGGGGTGATGGACTATATCCTGGAGATTTACCGGACGGTGCCGGCCTCGATCGTGGCGGCGGGCTGGACGGTCGAGATGATCGACGGTGTGTTCTTCGACTGGTCGAATTACGAATCGGCCACGAACGGCCTGTTCTTCACGACGGTCGATCCGGCGACGCAGGGCTACAGCGCGTCCACGGACTTTACGACGATCTTCGTGGGGTACACCGACCTCACGCAGTTCGGGTACGGTCCGGGCAGCACGGTTCTTGGCCTGGGCCAGATGGACCGGGCGAACGCGGACAAGGCCAACAACGCGATCATCTTCGCGCAGCAGTACGCCGGAGAGGCCTCGGTACTTCTTCCGTTGGCCAGTCGGTTGGATCAGTACATTTGTGCCTTCGCCAACAGTATCGCTCACGAACTGGGCCACAACCTGGGTATGAACCATCAGCCGACGTCCGGAAGCGGCATGCTGGTGACCGACATGATCGGCGGCAATGTCTGGCCGGCGAGTCCGGCCCGGGCGTTGATGGCCTATGGTACGATGTACGAGTACCTGACGACCCTGTCGTTCCTGGGCACGGCGCCGTTGGAGGACTTCACCAGCCTGGGCAGCCGGCTGGGCCACATCGACACGCTGACGATGGCGTCCTGGTGGCTGATCTAAGTCCGAAGCCGGTGCGGGTCATCGCGGGCCATGGCAATCAGGCAGGAGTCGCGTTTTGCGGCTCCTGCCTGTTTGTTGTGATTTGTTTCGGATTTCGAATTTCGTATTTCGGATTTTGTCTCGTCAGGCTATGCTAGGTGGAGTGATGGTTGTTTTGACGATGAGGTGTTTCGCGTGACTCAGGTGTACGTTCCGACAACCCGTGCGTTGGCCGTGCTGGTGGTGATGCCCGCGTTGAACGAGCAGGCCACGGTGGCCGACGTGGTGTCTCGCGTTCCCCGGCGGCTGGGGGAGTCCGGCCGCGTGGACGTGCTGGTGGTGGACGACGGGAGCACGGACGGGACGGCCTCGGCGGCGCGGTCGGCGGGGGCCCGCGTGGTCAGTCACGGCCGGTGTCGCGGAGTGGGGGCGGCCTTTCAAACGGCGCTGGGTTATGCGCTGGAGCACGATTACGACATCATCGTCTCCATCGACGCCGACGGGCAGTTCGCGCCCGAGACGATCCCCCAACTGGCCGATCCGGTCATCCGAGGCGAAGCCGATTTCGCCACCGCGTCGCGATTCGCCGACCCGGCGTTGGCGCCCGACATGCCCCGCGTCAAGCGATGGGGCAACCGCCAGATGAGCCGCCTGATCTCCCGCCTGACGCACCAAACCTTCGCCGACGTCTCCTGCGGCATGCGGTGCTACAACCGCAAGGCGGCCATGAGCCTCAACGTCATCGGAGCGTTCACCTACACGCAGGAGGTGTTTCTGAACCTGGCGTTCAAGGGCCTGCGGATGGTCGAGGTGCCCCTCGCCGTCCGCGGCGTGCGCGAGCACGGAAAAAGCCGCGTCGCGTCGAGCGTCCTCCGCTACGCCTTCAAAACGTCGTGGATCATCTTCCGCTGCTATCGCGACTATTACCCGATGCGGTTTTTCGGCCGCCTGGCCGCATGCTTCATGATCCCGGGCGTGCTGCTGGAACTGTGGCTGCTGGTGTACTATTTGTGGAAGGGCCAGTTCTCCGGGCAAATCTGGGCGGGTTTCACGGGCGCGGGGCTGTTTTTCCTGGGGCTGGTGATGCTGCTGATGGGCATTCTCGGCGACATGCTGGACCGGCACCGGATTTACCTGGAGGAGATGCTGTATCATTTCCGCTCGGCTCGCGGGCCGGGGCGTCGCGGGGCGGAGGACTATCGTGTCGCGGATCACTATCGCGTGGCGGACCACCTTCGCGACGCGGCCGAGCGTGACGGGGCGGACGACGAATGAGCGGGCGGCGTATTCTCATTTCGTGTTATTTTCCTCGCAGCGTGGAGTTGGAGGGGGTGGGTTCTCTGGTTCGCGGATTTGCTCAGGAGTTTGTTCGGGCCGGGTGGGCGGTGACGCTGCTGCTTCCGCGTGGCGAGTACCGGATTCCCGGTGTGTCGGTGGCGACGTACGAGTCGGGGCTGCTGGGGTTGTCGCGATACCGGCGGGCGGTTCGGAAGCACAGCGCGTCGGCGGACGTGACGCTGCTGGTGGAGAACAATCCCGCCCTGGGGGCGTCGGCCGATTGCACCGTGGACGCGGCGCGGACGCGGGTGCTGTTTTATTCGCCGCTCCAGTCGTTTTCCCTGGTTCGGGAAATGGGGTGGTCGAAGCAGGCGTTGGTTCACGCGGTGGGCAAGCATTGGTTTTGGGCGCGTCGGGTGGATTGGCGCGACAAGCGGTGCGTGGTCGGCAGCGAGTTCCAGGCCGGTCAGTTGCGGTCGCTGGGCTGCGGTCAGGTGGACGTGCTGCCGGCCAGCGGTGTGTCGCGTGAGGCGACGGTGTTGTCTCGGCCGGCGGCGCGGCGGTCGCTGGGTTGGGACGATCAGCCGGTGGTGGGGTATTTAGGTCACTATTCGCGGGCCAAGGGCGTGGACGTGCTGCTGAAGGCGTTTGATACGTACACGTCGTTGTCCGCCGGTGCGGGCGTGTTGGCGTTGGCATACAGCGGGAAGGGGGCGCTGGTGTCGGCGGGTCGTTCGGCGTTGGAGCGGTTGCGGTCGCGGGGGCGCGTGCGGGAGTTGGGCGTGTGCGATCCGCTGGATTTTTTGGCCGCGTGCGACGTGGTGGCATTGCCGTACATCACCAGCAGCATTTTTCATCAGCCGCAGGTGATGCTGGAGTCGCTGGCGGCGTCGACGTCGGTGATTACGACGTCGTTGGGCGGGTTTGCGGAGTTGCCTTCGCAAGGCCCGTGCGGGTTGGTGATTCCCGCCCGCGACGCCGATGCGCTGACGACGGCCGTCGCGCAGTCGCTCGCGGATTTGCCCGCGTTGCACGCAATGGGCCAACGCGGCCGGGCGGTGTTCGAAGCGTCCTGTCCGTGCGAACGGGTGGTGGAGTACATGAGTGACGTAGCGCGGGTGTCCCGCCCATGAGTCGCATGGGCGTCTCGCCCATACAATCTGGAAACACGATGACGAAACTCGATTCAGCGGCATTGAAGAAGCGTCAGGCCTGGGCCGAGCGGCCTGGGACGCAGACGTACATTGACGAGATGGGCCGGTACGCCGTCGCGCGCGACGAGGCGATTGTTCGGTCGCTGCTGGGCCGCGGTCCGGGGCGGCTGTTGGATTTGCCTTGCGGAACGGGGCGGTTTCTGGAGATGGAGAAGGAGTTGGGGTTTACGGTCACGGCCGCCGATTACAGTCCGACGATGATGAGCGTCGCCCAGCAGCACGAGGGCGTGGAGTTCGTGACGGCCGACGCGTTCGACCCGCCGTTCGAGGCCGCCACGTTCGACGCGATTCTCGTCATGCGGCTGTTGTTTCATTACGCCAATCCCGAGGCGATCGTGTCGGCGCTCGCCCGCAGCTTGAAACCGGGCGGGCGGATGGTGTTCGACACGCTGAATTGTTTTTCGACGCGGTGGCTGGCGAGCAAGGCGATCAAGGTGTACCGCAAGGACGACACGCGTCGGCTGTATTTCGAGACGCCCGGTTCGATGCGACGGAAGCTCTCGCAAATCGGCCTGCGCGTGGTGGCGACGCGGACGGCGTATCTGCTGCCGACGCGGGCGTATCGAAAACTGCCGCGCGTCGTAACCTGGATGGCCGACGCCTGCGAAGCCCTCACGTTGCCCCCGCTGCGTGTGCTCACCTATTGGCACGTCGAGAGACCGCGATGACGCAGATTGTGACGATTTTGAAATTCATTGGCGATTCCGCGATTTTTCTGGCTGGCAAGTTGTCAGGCCCGGACAAAGAAAATTTCGCCGGCCGTCTGGCTGCCGCCATGGCGCACAAAGAATTCGTCCTGCGCCCGCCCGTGATGTATTACGCGCAGTACCTCGATCAGTGGTCGATGTTCGATGTTTTCGAGGACGTGCTCCCGCAGCACATCAACACGGGCAATGAGAACAATGCCGTATTGTCCTGGTGCGAGCTGCCTCAGGACCGTCTATGGTTCACGACGGAATTCAAAAAACATCGTCGCCAAGGTTATGACAAGCAGTGGCTGTATTCCACGATTTTCAAGGCTGTGCGCTATTGGGAGAGACTCCCGGATGATCCATCCATCATCGTGGTTTCGCGTTATGTGATTGAAGGAACGGTCACGGAGGGAGAAGCCATAGAATCCACCGGCGTCCTGCCGGATCATGTGCTTTTTCGATAGGTTGTGTTGTGGATACGGTTGTCGATCGGGCGTTGCCTGTTTGCGTGGAAAACGTTTCCTCCCCGGCCTCGCGCGACAGCGGCGGGTTACAGCCCCGAAGCGGCGTTGGGTAGCCCAGGGTTTCGCGGAGTACCGCTCACCCTGGGCTACCCAACGCCGCCTTCGGGGCTGTAACCCGCCGCTGTCGCGCGAGGCCGGGGAGGCGAGTCTATTGTTTTCCTCGCCAACCATGCTACAGTCACGGTGGATTGCTCGCTTTTTAACAATGGTCCGTTTGTGAAAGAAACGTGTACGACAACATGCGATTGCTCCGCCTCGCCGGCCCGTCGACCGTGGACGTTCCGGCGTATCGCCGTGCTGGCCGTGCGGTTGGCGTTGTTGGGGGTGGTGTTGTTTTATGTGGTTCGGGCGTTGGTGGCGGGGTTTGGCGAGGTGGAGTGGGCCGCGTTTCGGGTGGACGCGTGGTGGTTGCTGGCCGGCGGTGTGGCGTTGTTGGCGAGCGTGGCGGCGGTGGGTTTGGCGACGGCGGCGAACATTCGCGCGATGGTGCCGGCTTCCCGTGGCGCGGGCGTCTCGCCCGCGTGTCCCGAGGGGGTCCCGGCCTCGCACTGCCGACCGGAAGAACCTTCCACATGGCCAATCGACGCGGGCGAGACGCCCGCGCCACGGGAATGCGTACCGGCGTCATCGTCGTCGCCGTTGGCGGTTCTCGTGGCGGCCGTCGCGGTGGCGAGGATGGGGCGGTACGTGCCGGGGAAGATTCTCACCGTCGCCGGCGTGCCGCTGCTGCTGAGGCCGTTCGGCTGCAACGTCGTCGCCGTCACCGCGGCCGTGCTGCTGAACTCCGCGCTGAACGTGCTCACCGGGTTGCTCGTGGCCGCTCCGCTGCTGATGCTGTTGCCGCACGTGCGGGCGTACGTGCCGGCGGGGTGGTTGTGGATGGTGCTCATCATGGCCGCGATGCTGGCGCTGCTGCACCCGGCCGTCAACGGGCCCGTGTTCGGTTTTCTGTTCCGCAAGCTTCGCAAATCGCCGCCGGCGGGGGCGATGCGGGTGCGGGATTACGTCGCGCCGTCGCTGTGGCTGATGGTGCAATGGGCGGCGATGGGCGCGGGGCTGTGGTGCGTCGGGCGGAGCGTGGACGGGGCGTTTTCGCTGTCGCAGTGGTGGGTGTGCATGAGCACGGCGGCGTTGGCGGTGACGGTGGGGTTTTTGGCCTTGTTCGCACCGGGCGGGCTGGGTGTACGGGAGGCGATTTTCCTGGCCGTGTTTGCGCCGCTGCTGGGTGTCGAACACGCCAGCCTGCTCGCGGTCGGTATGCGCGTGATGACCCTCGTCACCGAAGTCCTCGCCGCCGTCGTCGGCGCGGTCGTGCTTCGTTATGCGCGGCGGGCGGTGACATGAAGCCGATGAACGACAGCCAGCACGGCAATGACGCGGAGACGGCCCGTGGCGCGGGCGTCTCGCCCGCGCGTCTCGCGGGCATCCTGCCCGCGTCTGGCGAAGCCGGTTTGACGTCCTCCAGTGACCAGCCCCATGGAGCGCACAACGCGGGCGAGACGCCCGCGTCACAGGGCTTCGCGTCGTACCGTCTTCGGGATCATCGTTCCGCCTGGTTGACCATTCTCGCCGGCGGGTTTAACGCGTTTTTCGGGAGTCTGTCGTTCGGTTCGTCGGTGCTGGTGCTGTATTTTATGAAGCTGGAATTGCCGTTGGACAAGATCGGGCGGCTGTTGTCGTTTTTTCCGTTCGCCGGCGTGGTTGCGGTGGTTTTGGCGCCGCTGACGGCCCGGTTCGGGTTCAAACGCACGTTCTGTTTGTTTTACGGCATTCGTAAATTTGTGCTGTTGTCCACGCTGGCGACGCCGGCGGTGATGGAGCGGTTCGGGGTCGATGTCGGCGTGGCGTACGTCACGGCGGTGATCCTGCTGTTCGCGTTGTGCCGCGCGATTGCCGAGACGGGGTACTACCCTTGGTCGCTCGGGTTCGTTCCCGGCGAGGTCCGGGGCCGGTATTCGGCGGCCAACAACTTCGTGTACTCGGTGGTGGGCCTGGGGGCGATGGTGCTGGCCTCGCTGTCCCTTCAGCGGTCCAGCGGGATCGGCACGTTTCATTGGTTCATCGGCGGCGGGGCGGCGGTGGGGTTTGTCGGCGTGGTGTTGCACGTGTTCGTGCCGGGCGGCGGGCCGGTGCGGCGTACGGTCCGCGTGGGACTGTACGTTCGGAAGATGCTGGCGGCGTTTGGCCACCGCGAGTTCCGGCGGTTTTTGCTGTCGGTCGGGTTGCTCGCGCTCAGCGCGGGTCCGATGTCGTTCCTGCCGGCCTATCTCAAGGGCGGCCCGTTCGGATTGCTCGACGAACACATTGTGTTGGTCAGCATGGCCGGGCTTGTGGGGAACATGGCCGGGAGCGTGGTCTGGGGCCGCGTGGCCGACCGGGTCGGCGGCAGACGGACGCAGATTCTGGGGCTGCTGATGGGGTGCGTGTTTCCGATGTTGTGGCTGGTGTTGCCGGGCGGGTCGTTGTGCCTTGTGGCGGCGTTGGTGTTGGCGTTGTCGGGCAGTGTGGTGGGAGTGGGCACGGCGGTGGGGAGCAGCAAGCATTTGTTCGGTCAGTTGGTTCCGCCGCGTCGCCGCGCGGAGTTCAGCGCCGCCTGGTACGCGAGCGTCGGTCTGTGCGGCGGCGCGGGGCCGTTGATCGCCGGCCATCTGCTGGTCGCCCTCCAAGGCAACCCGCTCACTATCGGCCCGGCGGTCGTCAGTCCGTTCGTGCTGCTGTTCCTGGCCACGACGGTCCTCCAGTTGGCGGCAGCGGGCGTGCTGGCGGGGAGGAAGTAGCATGGGCGTCTCGCCCATGAGTCCCACGGGCGTCTCGCCCGTGGCGAGGTTGGCAGGAGTTTCATACCGTAAAGGCGTTGCCGCCCACATCGATTTCGAGGCGTTCGTTCCAAAGCGGCGTTGCATGGGCGAGACGCCCATGCGACTCACGGGCGAGACGCCCGTGCTACGAGTGGTGCCGGTCCTGCTGTTGGAATTGTGCGACTTTGGTGCTGATGACGCGGAGGGCTTCTTTTCCTTCGGGCGTCTGGGCCAAGCCCAGGAACTGGAAGCCCATGACGACGTCCTGCGTGTTGGGCGTGTCTTCCTCGACGTGGCGGAACTGGGCGTCGGCGTAGACGGCGCCCTCTCCGCTGCCGAAAGCGATTCGGACGCCGACGTTCTCGCCCACCTCGAGACGGGCGGCGCGGTCGGTCGGACAGGCCAGTTGGAACCCGCCGGCGCTGAGGTTGGTCACGCGGCCGGTCCAGACCGGCAACGCGGACGCGCCCTGCGGTTCGGCCGTCCGGCCGCCCAACCAGAACGACGCCCGCACCACGCGGTTGGCGGGAACGTCCACGCGAAGGAACGCGCGGCGCTGCAACCGCTGCATCCGCGTCGGAAGGCAGAGCGAAAGCACCTTCACCGTCGCGCCGCCGACCGCGGTGTCGGTCATCCCCGCCACCGTGGCGGTGACCAGGTGTTTGTAGTGCTTGAGTTTGAAACTCATGCCGAGTTTATCCGCCGGAGCGAATTCGTGCGGGGGCGCGCCCGCGTCGCTGGGCGGAGGTTCGATGAGCATGTGTTTGTCCGTGATGGCCAGCAGGCGGCTGGGGAAATTGACCCACGCGCCGTCCTGTTGGATGGTGAGGGTGACGGGCACCTGTTTTTCGACGGCCAGTTTCAGCGACTCGTCGATCTGTCGGACACTCAATTCCTGAAGCTCGGACATAATACCGTCTCCTGTCGCCTCAGCGACCTACCGTGAACATCGGGCAACTCTGGGCCGTGCTTGAGCAAACCCGGTTTCGGGCTGTGAAACTGTTTGGCGCATTCTACAGCGCGGGCGGAGCCGTTGAGAAGGGTTTTCCTCCGGTGTTTATGCGATTGTCCAGAATACCATTATCTCGTATGATGAAACACGCCGATAATAGGTTGTGATATGAACAAAAAAATCCGCAAGATCGCGATATTGTCCGTCAAGCTGTTGCTGGCGGCGGGGATGTTGGCGTGGGTGCTGTCGGGCGTGTACTGGAACGACTACGTCACCAAGACCGACGCCGACGGCAAAACGGCGACGTATTCCATCGCGCCGAATCAGCCCATGTCGATCGCGCATGGGAGGCCTCGGTCGGAATGGCCTGTCGTGACGCAAGGGCGGCTGTGGTGGGCGTCGACAAAAGAGGTGCACATTGCCGACCTGGATTACACGGACAAAAAGTTGTCCGACGCGCGGGCGCGCGGCGATGATTCGGTCCCGCCCCCGTCGTCGCTGGAGCAGGTCCGGCGGCTTGGCGTGCGGTCGGCGGTGTCGGAGATGAACATTCCGCTACTGGTGCTGGCCTGCGGCGGATTTCTCGGGTCGGTGCTGATCATCGCCGTGCGGTGGTGGTTCCTTTTGAAATTGCAGGACATTCGCATTCGCCTGTGGGAGGCGGTGCGGCTGACGTTTCTGGGGCAGTTTTTCAATTACGTCATTCCGGGTTCGGTGGGCGGCGATCTGGTCAAGGCGTATTACGTCAGCAAGCACACGGACCGCAAGGCGGCCGTTCTGGTCAGCGTGTTCGTGGACCGCGTGCTGGGGCTGACCGAGCTGGTGGTGCTGGGCGGCGTGATGCTGATCGTGATCGTGGCGGCGGGCATGGAGAACTTCGACAATCTCCGCCAGCCGGCGTACGTGCTGGGCGCGGTGTCGCTCATGGTGGTGGGGGCGTTTGTTTTTCTGCTCAGCCCACGGTTTCGCCAGGCGCTGCGGCTGGAGAAGCTGTACCGGCGGCTGCCGATCGCGCATCACATCGCCGCGGCCGGAGACGCGGCCACGTTGTACCGTCGCCGGCTGCCGGGGCTGATCAAGGCCATTTTGTTCACCGTCGGGGCGCACGTGATGGTGATTGGGGCGATCGCGCTGGTCGGCATGAGCCTGCACATGGACGCTCCGTGGTACACGTATTTCGTGTACGTGCCGGTGATTTTCATCATCGCGGCCGTGCCGATCACGCCGGGCGCGGTCGGGCTGTCGGAACTGCTGTATCAGATGGCGTTCGCGACGTCCAATCCGAGCAAGGTGATCGTGCTGGCGTTGCTGGTCCGCCTGATCCCGATGTTCTGGGGCCTGCCCGGAGCGGTCGTCGCCGTCACGGGCACCAAACTCCCCAAGGCCAAGGACATGGAGGCGGAACTTCGCGTCGAAAACAGCGACGCGGGGACGCGGGGACACGGAGACGCGGAGAGGTGACTTCGGATATTTTGGCCAGGGGGGTGTTTGAAATTCGAAGCACGAAATTCGAAATACGAAACAAATTCCAAAGCGGAAAATTCGAAACTCCAGACGGCGACGCCATACGCCTTGACGCGTGGCGTCGCCGTCTGGGTTTGGAATTTTCTGCTTTTGGGTTTTAGAATTTGTTTCGAGTTTCGAATTTCGTGCTTCGAACTTCAAACGCCTCCTTTGGCCAAGCCGTTCGAAGTCACCGTATCCGCGTCCCCGCGTCGTTGCTCTCCGCGTCGTAATTTCGCTTGTCAGATACACAGGCCGTGTTATGATAAACGTGGTTTCCATATCTACGTGTCATGCGAGTCATGTAAGGAGAGAAGCAATGCGATGTGGTAAAATCATGTGGGCAAGCGTGGCCGCGTTGGTGCTGGTGTTGTCGTCGTGGGCCGATGCCGTGCCGCTGACGGGCACGGGTGTCGTGGTCGGTCAACTCGGCGGGCGTTACGACCAGGGGGGCGGTTATGTCGGTTTGCTCTCGCTCGGGCGAGACGGGCTGGTCTGTGGCACGGGGCACGGCATGTTGTTTGCCGGGCCGACGCAGGTGGAATACCTGACCATTTCGCAGTTCTGGCAGGACGGCGGCTCGACGAACCCCTGGGTGCGGCAGATGATCCAGAGTTTTGACGTGTACGCCAACGGCGTGCGTGTCGGGACGGCGACGTTGGACCCCACGCGGGATGAGCAGCGGGTTCGCATCCTGGGACTGGAAGGTACGAAGTTCGCCGGCCAGCCGATTGCGGTCACGGCCACGTGGGTGACCCTGGTGCAGACGTCGAAGTACGACCCCGATCCCGGTTACCGCGCGGACCCCTACAGCACCATGAATACCTTTTGGTTCGAAGGAACGCCCTGCGCGGGGCCTGACCCGAAGGAGACGAACCTCAACTACAAAAGGTCCGTCAGTGCCGAGAATGACTACGGTTTCGGCCCCAGGGAATGTGTGGTCGACGGCAATCTGCTCAGCCACGCGAACAACGATTCCCGTTTCTGGCAAGTCACGGCGGGCGTGGAACAGTCGTTCACCGTCACCTACGGCGCCGATGATCTCCAGAGCGTCGGGAGCATCGGCCTTTCGTTCCTGGCCAACCACCCCGACCGCAACGCTCCCCAGTGGGTGATCATCAGCGACAGCAACGGACACGACATCAAAGTCGAGATGGATCCCGAGCAGGCGCAGTATAACCGGTACGATCGCGGCTGGCTTTTGAATGCCGACGGCGAGGTTGTCGGCGACAAGATGGTCCTTTTCGCGGACTGGTTCAAAGACACCGCGAGCCTGAAACTCACCTTCCCGCAGTGGGCCGGCAACGACACCCTTGACGGCGGCAACTGGTGGTTCGGCACGGGGCGGAGTTGGTTTGGCCTGACCGAGTTCCAAGCCTTCGCAGGCGGAATTCCCAAGCCGTCCGTCGCGCTGGCGGTCGTTCCCGAACCGGCCACGATGACCCTGTTGGCCCTGGGCGGCCTGGCGATGTTGCGGCGGCGGACGTAAGAAAATCCGAAATCCGAAACTCGAAATTCGAAACAAATTCCAAACGACAAAACTCCAAACTCCAAACGGTGTCGCCGTTTGGAGTTTTCCTCTTTTGGGGTTTGGAATTTGTTTCGAATTTCGAGTTTCGGATTTCGAATTTCCGTTGTTTGCGCTATCCTGATGGGATAGAGCACAAGGAGCGACCCATGAGCCTACAGGGCAAAAAAATTGCGTTGATGTTGGACCAGCAGTATCAGGAGATGGAGGTGTGGTATCCGTATTGGCGGCTGGGGGAGGAGGGGGCGTCGGTGGTGCGGGTGGCGCCGGAGGCGGGGCGGGTGTATCCGTCGAAGCTGGGCTACCCCTGCCCGAGCGACGCCTCCGCCCGCGACGTGCGGGGGCAGGACTTCGACGCCGTGATCGTCCCCGGTGGATGGTGCCCCGATTTCATGCGGCGGGACGAGGCGATGATTCGGTTCATCCAGGAGTGCGTGGCCGCGAGGATCGTGTTGGCGGCGATTTGCCACGGCGGATGGATGCTCTGCTGCACCGACGCCTTCCGAGGCCGCCGGGCCACCAGCTTCGTCGCCATCAAACACGATCTCATCAACGCCGGCGCCACCTGGATCGACGAAGAATGCGTCGTCGACGGCAACCTCATCACCAGCCGCAAACCCGAGGATTTGCCGGCGTTCTGCGCGGCGATTCTTCGTGCCCTGAGTTGACTTTTTGAGATGAACTTTTTTGATTACGAATCGTCGCGCCGGCGGTACACTCGGACGGTATGGCACCCTTTAACGACACCCTGGCGGCGATATTGCGTGACGCCTACGCCCACCCGGCCGGGCACAACGTGCTTTATTCCGGTTCGGGCCGAACCACCGCCAGCGGGCGGCTGAACGACCTGGAGCATTGGGACTGGTGGCCGGGGCCTGTACGGGGGGTCGAGGGGGGCGGAACGACGCTGTTTCCGCGGTCGCTGGGCTGTCCGCCGCGAGTGACCAGCGAAGGCCGCGAGTGGATCGCGCCGTGCATTCACGAACCGTCGCAGGCGCGGGCGGTGCGAGTGCCCGACATTCACGAAGGCCCGACCGGAGCGGTGCTGCGGAACCTCCAGCGGGCACTGGCCGAGACGGAACCGGGGCGGCAGGTCGGCAGCGTGGATGTGCAAAGTCCGCTGGGCATCGCCGAACTGATGTGGGATGAATCGTTCTACCTGGCCTTGATCGAAGCCCCCGCCGCCGTGCACGCGCTGCTGGAGAAAATCACCGACTTTCTCCTCGCGTTCCTTGGCGAGTACCAGCGGTTGGCCGGTGAGCGGTTGATGCCCGTCGCCTGGCCGCCGATCTGGGCGACCGGCCGCGGCACGATGATCGCCGACGACACGATGAGCCTGGTCTCCCCGGCCATGCACGCCGAGTTCAGCCTGCCGTACCTCAACCGAATCGCCGACGCCCGCGGGCCGATCTATTACCACTCCTGCACCTGGCGAAAACCCTACTTCGACAACATTCACCAACTCCGCCACGTCGCCGCCTACAACTGGAACCCCGGCAACAGCGACGACTCGGCCATCATCATGCAAGAATTCGCCGGCCGCGCCATTCTCGCCCCCCACGTGGTCATCGACATGCACAAAGACAACGACGTGCTGGCGCTGAACCACCAACCCCCGTTCGCCGACGAGACCGCGTTCCTGGAATATCTTATCGACGCCGTGCCCGCCAACGGCTGTGCGTACTTCGCCTTTACGAATATGGTCGAGAAGAAACAACAGATCGAAAACATATACGATCTGTTCGACCGCCGCGGCTGGAGTCCGGCGAAACGGTTGGCAAAGGAAGATATACGATGACCAGGACGAATAAGTGGATTTGGACCCTGCTCGTAGCTCTCCTGCTGTTCGCTGTAACGATATGGCTTTTTGATGCCGGTCCCTTGTCGAAAATTCAATTGACTCCGCCGTCGCCCCCTCCATCGCCCGAGCCGTACGTAAAGATCGAGGACGTTTTGACGGAAGCAGTGAAAGCGGTTATCACCAACGGAGGAGAAAATTTTTCCTCGTTTTGTGTGGTCGAACGCCGCAGAGGTGTTCCAGACAAGGTGTTTCAACAGCTACAAGAGCAAGGTATTCGGGTGGAGGCGCCGGAACCAGGCCGCCTCGGAGTGATCAGAATCCGGGGGTACTGGCAAGCCACCGGCGATCTGTGGATTGTCATATTAACAAAAGGGGGACTCGATAATCTCGGCGACACGGTAGCCGTTATTGTGCAAAGGAACGTCTTTGACCGCGAAGAACCGTTGCGGGCGCGCTGTGTGGCAGGGGCATGTGACGACATCATTTCGCCGCCGGAAGTTCATCTGTTTTTGGATCAGTAGGAGCAGGCTGTTATAGAGACGAAGGTATTGTTGGTGTGTGGTTCGATGTAGAAAACAATCAAGCGGCCTCCCCGGCGCGAGATCGGGGAGGCTGCCCGGTTGTTTTCCGCATCAAAACGGCACGCCTACGCCGCTACAGTCTCGTCTTTCCTCATCATTTCGACATCGCAAACACATACTCGCCCGAGCCGACTTCGATCACGGTCACGCCGTTGGCGGAGGCCGCGTTGACGTTCGGCGATTGGGCGAGTTCCTTGCCGGATTCGCGAATGTTCGCCGCGTCGGCGGGCAGCGTCAGTTCGGCCGTGGTGTTCGGCGGAACGCGAAGGGTGAGTTCCACGCCGGAGCAGCCGCAACCGCAGCCGGGCGTGCGCTTCCACGACACGGCGAGCGTGCCGTATCCGCTGCGGTGCTCGGCGCGGACCCAGTCCAGGCCCTTGGCGAAATACGGCCGAACGATCGCCCGTTTGAAACCCGGCTCGCGAGGGTCGGGGTTGATGCCCGCCAGGGCCTTGTAGAACCATCCGCTGATGTCGCTGAACATGTGGTGGATGCGGCTGGTTTTGCCTTCCCACATCTCCCACAGCGTCGTCGCGCCCTGGCGGATCCACAGGCCCCAACTGGGGAACGTTTCCTGGCTGGCCACGCGCCAGGCGATGTCCGACCGCCCGTTGTCGGTCAACGCCTGCATGACGTACTTCGCGCCGAGAATACCGAAAAACCCGTGCAGGTCGTGCGCGTAAATGTCCGTCACCAGCGACGCCAGCGTCGTGTCACGCCGCTCGCCGTCGAGCAGGCCGTAGAACAGCAGCATCGCGTTTCCGGTCTGCGAACGGCACACCGACTGCCCGGCCTTGGCGTCGAAAAACTTCGCCAGCAGCGACTGTTTAATTTGCCCGGCCTGCTCGGTGTATTTCGCCGCGTCGTCCGGTTTGCCCAAAACGGCCGCCGCCTGCGAGAGGATGTACGCGTTGGCGTAGTAATAGCCCGTCGAGGTCATGGCCCGCGGGCACGGATGGCCGTCGGGGTCGCCGCCCGGCGGGCACCAGTCGCCCAGACCGAACGTGATGATGTTGTCCGTCGCCAGCGAATCCAGATACGCCTGGTGCAGCACGATGGCGTCGTAGTGTTTCTCCAGCAGCGACGCGTCGCC
>Ga0123353_10001452_pt1 | contig 28973 bp, 42 predicted proteins | sample TergutLab28metaG_3_FD_92763 | JGI IMG/M metagenome (GOLD analysis project Ga0123353, IMG submission 92763) | Labiotermes labralis P3 segment gut microbial communities from Petit-Saut dam, French Guiana - Lab288 P3 | ecosystem: Host-associated > Arthropoda: Insects > Digestive system > Gut ...
AATAAATGAGGATTTAGAAAATGAAAACTCGAGAAGATATTGAAAACCTGAAAATGAATTGGCAGAAAGACCCAATATGGGATATTGAAGATACAGAAGGCTTTGAAGAATACAAAGATGAATTATTAGCATATAAAAAAGAATGTGAAAAAGAGTGGGATAAAAGAGAAAAAGAAAGAAAAAAACATCAGGCTGCTTTCCCGATAAGAAATAGATGGGATAGTTCACAAGAAGGCTGGGATTTAATAGAGAATGGAATGGAACTTAGAGATTATTTTGCTGCACAAGCGTTAATGGGATCATTAAGTGGTATGAATTCAGAATCTCATATAACAAGTGATAGCATAGCTAGGAAATATGCAGAAGAAGCATATTTATTAGCAGATGCAATGTTAGAGGAGAGAGAAAAATGAGCATAACGGCATTGTTTTGTCCAAAATGTAATGCGGATATTAGAGATAATGTAATGTTATTATCAAATAGCAAAGTATTTAAAGGATATACATATATAGTTGTCTGCTTGCTATGTAAACAAGAATTCAAAATAGCTGTAAGAAAAAGGGGAAACAATGATTAAAAAAGAAATAAAACATTTTATTTATTGTGACAATCCTGATTGTGAGGGAAAAGATAATCCAATTAGTATGGGAGATTTAGAACTTACTGCTATAAACAGGGCGACACAAGCTGGACATTTTATAGAACCTACACGAGGTATAACGATTTGTAGATATTGTGCAGGGAGCATTATACAAGAACATCTTAAAAGGCGTGCAGAAAAAGAGTAGGATGGAAAGTATTTCTTGGTATTTTGAGGTAGAAGGGCATGATTATAAGATCGAAAAAGAAGAGAAGAAAATAATTATATCTTTAATATAGGAGTCAAAATGAAAGAAATAAAAGTTAAAATACATTGTGATGATAAAACTTGCTTTGCCTGTTCTTTAACAGATAGAAAAAATATTATATATTGCACATTGTTTAAAACACAACTTAATTGGGGAGAAGTATATCCCATTCGCTGTAGAGAATGTTTAGCAGCAGAGGTTAAGGCATGAAAGCCACGCTTCAAATTGACGCTCCTAAATCGTGTCGGGTATGCCCAATTGAAAGTTTAGTTAACGGTAACCATTTTTGTCAACTTATAAATGGCACTAGGAATACGGAATATTGCACTGACCATCGTCATCCCGACTGTCCACTTGTTATCGAGTTGGAGACATAAATGAGTATTAACGGAATATGGGACAGCCAGTATGTCCAGGTTTTAGGGATATTGGATCATGCACGAGAAATTCTAATAATAAATGATGAGATAGTTAGTTTAAAAAATCAAGAACTACCAACATGGAAACTGAACGAATCGTTTTTTAAAGAGTGCGCTGATCTCTATATAATTTTAAGTAAATATTTTTGCAGGGATATTGATGAGGCAAAAGGTATCATCAAAGATCGGCTAGAGAGGTTTGCGGAAAAAGCAGCGAAAGAAAATAAAGGGGATAGTTTATGATAACAAAAGAATGGCTATTTTATGAAATTAAATATCTGATATATATGGAAGAAGAGGCAAAAGCAGCTGCGCAAGAGGCTAAATACGCTCTCAATTCCGCAGAACAAGCTGAAGGAGCTTGAAGAATGAAGCGTATTATAAACTGGATAAAAAAAATATTTAATAAAAACACAAGCTGTGCAAACTGTAAAAGATTCCATTCTGAATGTTTTGGGCATATTCCAGTAGTTCACGAAAAATATATTTGTAAAGAATGGGTAGAAAATGTTTAGCAACGGAACAGAAGCTATGATATGGATGGAAAGAAACTGCGAGAGATGTTGGAAATATGATCCAACAAAAGATTATGAAAAATCACGTTGCAAGATTGAGGCAAGTATATCACTTGGGTTTGTGGGCAGTAGATTGTCCAAACGTGTAGAGGCGATAACAGAAATGGAAGACTGCCCTTATCGGCAAGAAAAGAGAACAGCTCGCAAAAAAGCAAGGGATAATAAAACAATGCTTTTGTTTAAATGATCATTTTTTTAGATTTGTTCGCAGGAATAGGAGGGTTTGCTCTTGGCTTTAAAAATGCAGGTTTTAATTTTGATAAGCATTATTATTCGGAGGTAAATAATTATGCAGAAAGTATTTATGCAAGACACTTCCCCGATGCTATTCGACTTGGCGACGCTCGAAGAATCGGCGATGACCTTGGAAAAATTGATATTCTTAGTGGAGGATTTCCTTGTCAATCTTTCTCAATTGCAGGAAAGCGAAAAGGATTTAACGATACTCGAGGAACTCTTTTCTTTGAAATCGAAAGGCTTGCCAGAATCTACCGACCTGCGTATATGGTGCTGGAAAACGTCAAAGGCTTATTCTCTTTGGGGGGGGGCGATACCATCAGAACAATTCTGGACAAACTTAGGGGACTTGACTATTATGTCCAGTTGCTTTTGCTTAACACTAAAGACTTTGGAATTCCGCAAAATCGTGAAAGGTGTTTCTTTATCTGCTCTCTTGGAGACAGACCCCGACCCGAAATATCAAATATCCGAAAGCCTAAAGCAGAAACTACTAGGAGCAACGAAATGACAAAAAATGTATGTCAAAGCAATAGAGTATATAGCATTGATGGAAGCAGTACAACCTTTACTGGATTGGGCGGTGGTGTTGGTGCAAAAACAGGTTTATATGCAGTACCAGTTACAAAAGATAAGCAAGGCTTAAGAATAACTGATAATGTTTTATGCATAGATGCCAGTTATCAAAAAGGTTTAGACAATCATGGACAACGTTATGTTATCGCTGTATTAACACCAGATAGAGAAAACAAAAGACAACAAGGCAGAAGATTTAAAAATAATAACGAGGATATGTTTACTTTAACAGCACAAGATCGGCATGGCGTGATGACTTTTAATGTTCCGGAAGCAACAAAGAAAGGTTATACGGAGGCTTATGAGGGAGATAGTATTAATCTTAAACATTTAAACTCAAAATCAAGACGTGGCAGGATTGGAAAAGGCATTGCTAATACTCTTGAGTGTAATATGCAGCAATATATTTTTAAAGATTTTATTATCAGAAAACTCACCCCCTTAGAGTGTGAAAGATTACAAGGATTTCCAGACAACTGGACAGACGGCCTATCAGACTCGCAAAGATATAAATGTTTGGGTAATGCAGTAACTGTAAAAGTCGTAGAAGAAATTGCAAAATCAATAAAGCTTTGTATAAAAGATAAAGAGGATTTATGACAGTAAATAGTTTATATAAAACCGTTGCTAAAAACATAAAAATAAATAGGCATAAATATATACCAATAAAGGAGTTAAACGATTATTGCACATATAATATGTGCATATTGTTGCAAAGTTAATGAAAAGTGTTATATTAAAATTCCATAATAAGGGAGCATATAAAAATGGTTGAATCTTTTATATTTTATCAATCATTTCATGAAACAACAAAAAAACTAGATGACGCAGAATATGGCAAACTAATGAAATCAATTAACGAGTATGCCTTAAATGATATATTGCCAGAAAATTTATCAATTGTTGTCGAGATGGCTTTTGGCTTAATTAAGCCACAAATAGACGCAAATAAAAGAAAAAGAGAGGCTGGGAAAAAAGGCGGTGCGCCTATTGGCAATGACAATGCTATAAAAAACAACCAAAAACAACCAGAAAACAACCAGAAAACAACCAAAAACAACCAGAAAACAACCAAAAACAACCAAAAACAACCTAATGATAATGATAATGATAATGATAATGATAATGATAATATGTCCGATTTGTCGGAACTAACACAATCAGAAAAAGATGCAGAAGAACTTTCGGCATTGCTTTTAGAATCTCACAGAAAAGAAATACCTGACTATCTTTCTGGAAAAGATAATAAAAAAATAATATTAGACTGGGCTGAAGATATTGAAAAATTGATTCGGATAGACAAAAAAGAACCAGAAAAAATAAAGCAAGTTATTTTATGGGTAAAAACGCCAGGCAATTTCTGGTTTAAAAATATTATGAGTGGCGTAAAATTAAGAAATAAATATGAGCAATTGATTGCCGATATGGCAACGCCAAAGTTTAGTCAATATGTAAGAGGCGATCCGAAAAAGCACCGTATTTCTGCTGATATAATTAGCGCTGGAGAAAGCGATAAATTATTTAAGGGGGCTTAGCGTGGAACAGATAATAAAAAAAACAGGTAGCGTTTTAGAAAAGATATTACAAAATTGTAGAGATACATGGCAGGAAAACTGGAACAAAAGACCTGAAAGTGAGAAAAGAGAAATCGAAAAAAGAGATTTTGCGGAAACTATGCCAAGTGAAGAAGACTTAAACACTAAATACAAAATCCCTGAACGCTATCATAATTCAACATTTGAAAATTTTAATGCAAATACGCAAGAGTTAGAAAAAGCAGTTGAAATTTTAAAAAATAAAGCATGGGAAAGTAATATTTATCTAAGTGGAAAAGCTGGCACTGGAAAAACACACTTGGCAATGTGCTTGAAAAGAGAAGAAGCAACATATTTTAAGCTATCAGAAATATTTAGAAAAGTTAGACTTGATTTTAACTGTGAACAAAGTTTTATAAACCATCTTGGGTCTGTGAAACTATTGATTATCGATGAAATTGGAAGGCAAAATTATTCAGTTTTTGAAAAAAACCTATTCTTTGAAATTATTGACGAACGGTGGCTAAATAAAAAACCGACTCTTTTAATATCAAATCTAACTGGAAACGAATTTGCAGAAGAATACGGAAAAGCTATCTTAGATAGGTTGCGCCCGATAAAAATAGAGCTTACAGGGGAAAGTAAAAGAGCATGATAAAAATAACTAGTTCAGTTTTATTTGCCGGTAGTAAACATAAAGAAGGTGCATTTTATTGTTATTTTTGCGGTAGTTGTTGCGATGGATTTTTTAAGACCAATGATTATGTCAAAGATACTTTTACTAATAGAGATATTGTGAAATATCCAGGATCTCAATATGTCTGTGCTGGGTGCGTAGAGTCTATAGGTTGGGGAAATGATGAAATGCTTATGCTTGATGGTACAATAAAAAAAAGAACTAACGATAAAGGTATGGCACAACGGATGTATTCTTGGTTAATTACAAAAAATCAAAAATGGGCATTTACTAAGGCTCATGTTGCATTAATTAGAGAAATAATTCTTTATAACCAACCGGAGCCTCCTTTTATAATTATTCTTGCAAATAGCGGACAAAAGCATTTAATTTTTAGAGCGCCAATCGCAATGAGTAAAACAAGTTTCCCTCTAATGCTTGAGGAGGAAATAATTAATGTAAATCCATCATTGTTAGATAATCGGTTAAAAATGGCAATCCCAATAGTAGCAGCAACAGGCAAGCCTGCATTGCTTGATAATATAACGATTAACACTTTTATAACTTACGAAAAATATCATGGAAATGTTGATAGTCTTGAAGCTTGGCAAAAGGTACAACATGAGCCATTGTCACGCCTTGCGGCGTGGTTATCAAAATCCAAGGAGGATGCACAAAATGAGTGTCCAGCAATTGAACCCAGAAGAATTCAGAAAGAAATTAGCGGGATTAACAGATCCAACAAGAATGCTTCCAGAAAAGGAGATAGCTGTAATCAAGGACGAAGCGGTCAGGTTGTGTTTAATTTTAGCTGAATTATTTTCAGATGATTTAGATAGGAAAACATTATGGGAGCGCATAGGCAACGGTCTTTCGGTATGTGCCATTAAATGCGGTGGAGATTGGGAGTTGCTTTTAGAAGGATTATTTAACTTTATTAAGGCAGATCCTGGTAAGGTAGCATCTAATCAAAAAATAAATGCATGGATTGAATCCATGTCGCTTCATCCGCAAGAATGGAAAAATGAATTTATCAGGATATGCGAAACTAAAAGAATGTTTTTGGTTGTAAAAGCACGGCAACGTTGGAATATCGGAAAGGAGGCTCGCAATGATCAAAGTTTGTAAAATTCATTGTTTATCAGAAGCATTGTCGCCTATTACGCACATGATGGGAACATCTGGAAATGAGGCAATTATAAATCGAGAATCTGTTTTATATGATAGTGTGGTTAGGCAAGTTCCTGTGCTTTCCGGAAATGCAATTAGACACAGAATGATCAGGGAATCAGGTGCATTACATTTAATAAAAATGTGTGAGCTTGAGGGTAAGTTAAATATTGATCAAGCCAATTACTTGTTTAACGGAGGGACATTAACAGAATCTTCACCAACTGAAAATTTATCAAAAATAGCTGAAATGCAAGAATTGTTGCCACTTATTCGTCTTCTCGGTGGATCATTAAGAAATCAAGTTATTGGTGGCTCTTTGATTGTTGGGCGCGGGATTCTTGTTTGCGAGGAAAATAAAGAAACAATTGAAAAAATGTTACCAAAAGATTTTGAATTACCCAATACTCGACTACGATCTTGTGAGGATTTTATTGATCAATATCAATATACTAGAGGGGATGCTCAAAAACGGAAAGATGCAAATTTAATAATTAGTGAAGTTGATAATGACGAAAGCAATCTTATGATTTATTCAGGACAATCTATTATTCAAGGAGCTATTTTTTATCATCAGTTTATTATGCAAAACATATCCGAATTGGAAATAGGCGCATTATTAAACTCTTTATATGAATGGGATTTAAGCGGTGCAACTATTGGCGGAAGTGCAAGAATTGGACATGGAAAATTACAGACTTATTATTTAATTGATCTTGAAAAAGAAACGCCAGAGGCTATTGATCCGCAAGAATTGATTATGAATTATAGAAAACACTGTGAAGAGAAAAAAGAAAAAATAGTGGAATGGTTATTTTCGACTTTTCCCAAAAAAGAAAAAAGAGGGAAAGCATGATAGGGAATTGGAAAGCTACAGCGTGGCTTTCCAGCCCTTTGGCTGGTGAACCGCCATATTTAGATGCAATTTTGGAAGGAGAAATGTCTTTTAGGCTTGGCGCAAAGCATGAAAAAAAACTTACAAGAGATACTTTGCTTTCGGAAATAATGCGAGTACCAATCCCTTTAGCAAAAAGAACAATTGAAGGGTATGATGTATATGCTTGCTCTGATCCTATTATTCCTGATCCTGCAGCAGAGTGGGTAGATTATTCGGGAAAAAGAATTGATGGTGACTATATTGCGCTTTTGTTGGCGCCGGAAGAAAGAAAATCAATTGGAGTAACATCTGGAGCTTATAAAATGCGTTATGCTCCAATTAGAGTAAGATTAATAGATCGTATTTGCTGGTTTTTTAGAGGGGATAAATACGAAATAAGGCGAATATTAAAAACAGTATTTGCGGTTGGGGCTTATAGAAAAATCGGATATGGGATTGTAGATAAATGGGAATATGAAGAAGTAGAAGATGATTACTCTATTTTTGCTAATGGTATTTTAATGAAAACAATTCCTACAAATGAAAGGTTGCAAAATATGTCTGGGTATAAAATAGGGTTTGGTGGTATTAAGCCGCCATATTGGCATCCGGAAAATTATATGGAGATAGCTATACCATGTTGATTATTACTGATCGCCATACCAAAGCAGATTTAGAATTATATAAGGAATATAAAGAAATAGATAAAATCACTGCGTTTTCTGCGGCGAAAGTTGAGCGATCATTACGGGTTATTGAAACATGGATTGCAAATCATCCAGATACTTCAGCCTATACATCTTGGGGAAAAGATTCTGTTGTTTTATTACATTTATTGTATTTAATGGGAGCAAAAATACCAGTAGTCTATGTTCGCTATAAAGGGAGTGATAATCCCGATTGCGAGTTAGTACGAGATGCTTTTTTGAATAATTATAATATAAATTATTACGAAGAAAATCTTACTTTTAATAAAGATGAAAAAAAGAATAGGCATCATAAAAAGATTTTGATTGATAAGTATAGTAAATTTAGGATAACAGGTATAAGAAATGATGAAAGCGGAATCAGGAAAATGATTTTTCTTATGCACAGAGAATGTAGTACTTATTCTTGTCGGCCACTTTCTTTATGGAAAAATAAGGAAATATTTGCATATATAGAGCAAAACAATTTGCCATTATCTCCGGTATATGGGTATCTTGGCGGAGGGCGATGGGATAGAAAACATCTTAGAACACATTCTTTCACAGGAGTAAGAGGAGATAGTTTTGGGAAAACTGAATGGGAAAAAGAGTACTATCCAGATATTTTAAATAGAATTGCATTAAAGTAAATAGCCCATGGGGGGGAACTACGACAAGGGAGCTTGTAAAACTAACGACATTTTTAGAACGTAATCCAGACTATAAGAGAAATCACATAGAAACTCTTATCAGGTATAAGCTAATTTACGCTGAAAAGATAGGTAATTGCAGATTTGTTGACGCAGAGGAGGCTGCAAAACAATATAAGTTATATTCAGAAAAAGAGGCATGGACACCGGATAGTGCTGCTATTAAGATATCTGTTGCTATAAATGATTATATAAACCCTGATATAACAGATAGCCAGATGGTTCGCATGGAAGAATCAATTAAAAGAGTATTAGGAGCTTATACCAAAAACCTAAAAGAGAGGTATCAATTTGATAGATGAATTTCTCTTTGCGGTAAATAAGATACTTAAGGACTACGGGAAAGCTGTAACACTTACCAGGCGGATATGCAGGGACTTCGGGGGTTGGGGTTTCTATGCCACCAGCTCACCTACGCAAGGGGTAAGTAGTGCTGTGTTTTATACAATTAAAGATATAATAGGCTCGGATGATATATCCTTATTGATATATAACGAGCTTAGGAATCTATTTTTTAAGGATAAGATTTATATTCCAAAAGAAATTAATGTATTCAGAAAAGAATTAGCACAGGATATTTATATAGCTTATGATGGAACAGGAGAGAATCTTATAGCATTAATGAATAAATATAAAATATCTGCTAAAACTATTTATAGATTATATCATGAGGAGAGGAGCAGTAGAATAAATTATGTTAGATAAAATTAAATTAAATGTTATGCGAACGATAATAAAAATATCAATAGGTTCTCCCGGCGAGTTGGGCGAATATCGCTGCAGAGGGCGCGGCTTTCGTATTGTCTGTAATTTTTTTATGTGGTTTTTTACAGGCAAATTTGGCAATTATGTTGATTTTCCAACAAAAAACAGGAGTATATAATTATGGCAAGCAGGAAATCAAGCGAAGCTATAGCAGATAATGAAATAATAATAAAATGCAAGACCGCAGACAGAATCTTGTGGCGAGAAATCACGCCGTTACAAGGTAATTACAAAAAACGGTCAAAAGAAGATATAATAAAAATAACAAAATCAATTAAAGAATATGGATTTGCATTTCCAATGTTTGTCTCTCGTATAGGGAAAAAGATTTATGCACTAGATGGCCATGGACGATTAGCAGGACTTGAAGCACTTGAAGATGAAGGTTTTATAATTCCGCCTATTCCAGTTAATTATGTTGAAGCTAAAAATATTGAAGAGGCAAAACAATTATTACTTAGATGTGATAGCAGATATGGAAGTATCGATAAGCAAGGATTTATAGAGTTTATTGAAAATCTAGATATCGATTTAAGTGATTTATCATTACCCAATATTGATTTATCTAATATTAAAATAGGAGAGGAAACAAAAGGGGATGATGATGTTCCTGAAATAAAAAAGAAAGCTATTTCTCAATATGGCGAGATATATGAGCTTGGTAATTCCCTTCTCATGTGTGGAGATAGTGCTGTTTCTGAAATATATTGCAGGTTGCTGGGTCAGGAAAAAGCAGATTTACTTTTTACTGATCCACCTTATGGAGTATCTATTGGCAACAAGAATAAGATGCTTAATGAGCACGGAAAACAATTTAAAAGAATTACAGAAAATATAGCTAACGATACATTGCCAGAAAAAGAATTATATGATATGCTATTAAAAGCATTCAGGATTGCCAAAGATAACTCAAAATCAGGTGCAAGCTATTATGTATGTGCTCCGCAAGGTGGCGGACTTGGGATGATGATGATGATGATGATGAGGGATAGTGGGCTTCCTTCCAGGCATAACCTTATTTGGGAAAAATCATCACCGACATTTTCAATGGGTAGACTAGATTATGACTATCGGCACGAACCTATTATATACGGATGGCTTGGTTCACACAAGTTTCATGGAAATGGAAAATTTAAAAATTCAGTATGGAATATTCCAAAGCCCCAAGCTTGTAAATTACATCCAACAATGAAACCTGTTGAATTAGTTGAAAACGCAATATTAAACAGTTCAAAAGAAGGCGATATTGTTCTTGATATTTTTGGAGGTTCAGGGACTACTCTTATAGCTTCTGAAAAGAATAATCGAAAATGTAGAATGATAGAACTTGATCCTCATTATGTTGATGTAATACGCCGCAGATGGACAAAATGGGCAAAAGAAAACAACAGAGAAGTTGGATCAGGTGGGTTGGAATAAATGCCAAGAAAAAAAGGAGCAGGGCAATTTGTAAAAGGTGATCCACGAGCTGGCCGCCCCCGTAAAACAGCATCTATATTAAAAACACTTGATGATAGTTTACGTGGAAAAATAACAGATGAAAAAGGTGATATAACAGAGATACCTGGGTTTGATGCAGCTGTTCGGGTTTTATATAAAAAGGGAATCGAATCAAAAGATAATTCAGTAATTGTAGCAATGCTAAAAATGGCCAGGCAAGAGGCGCTTGAAGACGCTCGACTTGAATCAGAAGAACAAAAATTGAAAGAGAGAAAGTTAAGCGCAGCTATACAAAAATATGAGCTTGAGAATACTATTAAGCAACAAAGGGCAGAGCAAAGAGCAAAGAAAGAAGATGCTGAAACATCCATCAAGCGATTAAAAGCAGAACAGGAAGAAATAAAAACAAGAATAATGATAGGTGAATATATTCCTATAGAACTAATGCGATATTATTTTACATTTTATCAGAGAGCAATTAACGATTCTTATGCCGGAGTAAGGGCATTGACAAATGATATTAAACGTCTATTTGCTAAAAATAAAGATATAGAGGCAGAGAATCAAATTATATCGATAGTAAGAGACTGTTTTACTGATGCAATAAAAAAACTTGATAAAGAAATAGAAAAAGATATAAAAAATGACAGTACTTCAAAAGAAAGTAAATAAAAAAGCAAGATATGAAATAAAAAAATCATCTAATAAATTACTAGATGAAGATCCAATCATACCTCCAATAACAACATGGGCAGAAGAAAAAAGATATTTACCAACAGGCAGTACTGTCCGCCCCGGAATGTGGAAGGCTTCTTTTGTTCCTTATGCGCAAGAAATACAAGAAATGCTGCATCCTTATAATCCGGCAAGAATAGTTTCGATAATTAAATCAACACAGTCTTTATTGACAACAACAATAGAAAACACTATAGGCCATTCAATTCGCTATGGGCTGCACAATATTCTTTATACAATATCAGATATTGAAGTAGCAAAAATGCGTAGTTCTGGAGCGATAGACTTGCTTATTGACTATTGCGGCCTGCAGGAATATATACGGCCTATGACGAAAAGAGATAATCAAAGAAAATCAGGAGATACAATTTTATATAAAGAGCTTGGTGGTGGAAGACGTTTTTTGATGACGAGTTATAAATCACTCGCAAAGTTAAAATCATTTTCTTATGATTTGATAATTATGGATGAGCTTGCAGAGGCGCCTCATCAACTAAAAGGGCAAGGTGACCCAGAATCGATTATTGAAAAGCGGGGTCAAACTATAAAAAACCTTAAAGTAGCGAAGTTATCAACACCTGGAAAAAATGAAAATTGTAAGATTTATAAGGCTTTTAAATCAGGCGATCAAAGGGAATATATGATCCCATGTCCCAGGTGTGGAGGGTTTCAACATCTTGTTCTAATGAAAAATAATATGGAACATGGGCTTTATGGCGAATATGAAATCGATAAACGAAAAAAAGCATCACTTGTTTCTGGGACTGTAAGGTATAAGTGTGTTCATTGCAAGAAAGATTTTTTTGAATATGAAAAACCTGATTTTATGCTTAACAAAGAAAATGGCGGCCTTGCATACTGGGAGCCGCAAGCAAAAGCACAAGATCCCAGGGATCATAGCTATCATATATCAGCGATAATGTCGCCACTTACTGAATGGTCTAATATTATAACAGATTGGCTAAAAACAGATTTTGGACAAAAAATGCAAGAATATAAAAACTTTGTTATAACTAACGAAGGCTTTCCACCACTATCAACAAGAAATATCAAGCCATGGAAAGACCTACAGGCAAGGGCAGAGGATTATCCGCTTGGTGTTGCACCTAAAGGGGTTATGTTACTACTCGCCGGTGTTGACGTACAGAAAAAAAGGCTAGAACTACACGTTATAGGGGTTGGGTATGGTCTTGAAACGTGGAGCTTTGACTATCAGATATTTTACGGGGAGACAGCTAACTTAAATGATAAATGCTGGCAAGATTTGTTAAACTATGCAAACAAGAAGTATCAAATACTCGATAAAGAGGTTTATATCAGTAAAATCGCTGTTGATATTGGGTACAACCCAAACAAAGACAAGACCATAAGCAACGAATCACTTAAAAACGAAACAAATGCCGTACTGTCTTTTTGCAAGAAATATAACGATGTTTTTTTGCCAGTAAGAGGAGTTGATGATGAGAAAATGATGTCTATAACGAGACAAATGCGGCATAAAGAATATGATATTTATTATTATCAGATTGATTCTGCCGCAATAAAAGACGAATTGCTTGATAAAATAGACATCGCCGAAGGTCCAAAAGCGATACATTTTTCAAAAAATTACGATGAAGAATTTTTTAGACAGTTTTTATCAGAAATATTTACAGAGCTTGATGATGGTAAAATGGGTTATAAAAAAATAAACGAAAGAAACGAGACCCTGGACACCTTTATTTATGCAAAATCATTGATTTATATATTAAATATTGATCGATGGGATGATACCGAGTGGGATAATTACAAAATAAGCCTTATTTCTTGAAAAATTTCTGTCAGGGCGTACCTACCTTTTTGAAATTCCATACGTTATATATAACGTATGTCGACAACATTAATTACCTTGCAGGGCGAACTTGACAAGGTAAATACCGCAATAAACTCAATTCTTACCACAGGACAGACCTTTTTTATTAATTCTGGCGGTGGTTCAAGATCTGTAACTTATCCTGATTTATCAAATTTATACAAAATTAAAGAAAATCTTGAAAACAGAATTGCAGCATTATCTGGGTTAATTGTATCACGAGGTGTTGCTGGATGGTAACAGTTATCACTGGAAATGGCAAAGTTAAAATAATCGATAATGATGGCGCTAACTACAACGGTTCTAAGTCTGCTGGCGATCTTGATGGATGGCAAACACTAGCTAATGACCCGAATGACTTTTTAAAATTAACTTATGATGAATTATCAAAGCGCTCTACAACTTTATATCACACTTACGGGCCTGCGATATCAGCGATAGACAAACAGACAGATTATGCAATTGGCGATGGGCTTTATTTTCGTTCGCAGCCGGATTTTGAAGCACTTAACATGACCAAGGAAAAGGCAAGAGAGTGGGGAAAGAGGTTTCAAAAGCTCATTTATTATGAATTTTCAAGGCTTAATTTTTATATAAAACAAAAGACTCTTTTTACAGGTGCATTAACAGCAGGTGATTCCTTGCTCTATTTTTTAAGAGAGGATGATGGATCACTTGATCTTGTTGATATGCCCGGAACTGTAATTGATTCAAACAAAGAGGAAAAAAATGTAACGCTTGGAATTATTCATGATGATTTTTATAGGCGAAAAGGTTTTTATGATCGAGATGGCAAGAGAATATTATTTAAAGAAAACGAAAGACAAAATGTTGCACAATTTTACTTAAAAAAATTACCTAGACAACTACGGGGTTATCCTCTTGTATACGCGATAATATCCTTAGCGAAAAATGATGATAGATATAACGATGCAGCTATAGCATCGGCAATACTAGAATCAATTCTTGTTGCTTTTACCGAAACAGCTAACCCATCAGATACTGCAAGATCAACAGAGCTCGCTAATAGTGCAAAAGTCAAGCGAGGCGCTATAGGAAGCGCACTTGAAAGCATTGGTAATTTTTTCAAAATGCAACCAGGAAACATGATGCACTTTCGTCCCGGGGAAAAGGTAAATATTGTTGATCGCAAGACTCCTGGAAATAACTACGGCACTTTTAAAGAGTGGATAATTAATTATATCGCTATGGCCACAGGAACGCCGCCTGAAGGAATTCTAGGAAAATATTCAACTTCTTTTACAGCTCATAAAGGAGCGCTTAATGATTTTAAAAAATCTTACGAGGCTAAAAGAGAGGCGTTTATAAACGCTATTTGTTATGTAGCCCTAAAAGAGGTTGCAACCTATCTAATTCAAACAGGTCAAATAGCAGCCCCTGGATTCTTTTCTGCTGATTGGATTCAAAGAGCTTATCTTTCAGGTATTTGGCTTGGTCCTGTTCCGGGACATATTAACCCACTTCAAGAAGTAAATGCTGCAGTAAAAGCAGTTGACAATGCGCTCACATTACGAAGTGATGCAACATTTAATTATTCAGGTTCTGAACTTGATGACATATTTACAGAGTGGCAGCGTCAGGAAAAAGATTTTAGAGCGTTATCGCCAGATGATCAAGCTGGAGAAATAGATAACTCATTAAAAGGAGAATAGAAGTGATTGATATAGAAATTAGCGGTGATATTGGATGGGAAGTAAGGGCTAGTGAAATAAGAAAACAAATACCGAAAGAGGGACAGAAAAAATTAAGGCTTTTAATAAATTCGCCTGGCGGTTATGTCTTTGAAGCGTTTGAGATATATAACATGATTAAAGATTATCCAGGAGACGTTATTGCAGAGATAACGGGAATGGCTGCTTCTGCCGCAGCATATCTTACGCTTGGAGCAGATGAAATAAGAGTCCATAAGAATTCAACTTTAATGTTTCATAAAAGTTGGAACTTCGTTATAGGAAATTCTGATGAGCTTTTAAAAAATGCAATGATACTAGATAAAATTGACCAGATTTCTGCTGATGATTATGCAAAGTTAACAGGAAAAACAAAAGAAGAAGCACTTAATGAATTTAAAAATGAGGTGTGGCTAATTGGTTCTGAAAAAATAGAGGCTGCAGGGATTCCTGTTAAAAAAGTAGATGAAGAAAAAGATGATCCACAAACAGCAATAACGGAAGCAAGTGTCCATGAAAAAATTACTAAAACAATAAATAGGGTTAAGCAGCACAATTTAAATCAAATTGCGGCAAGCATTAAATATAATTTTGAAAATAATAAAAAAGAGGAGGGGACTATGGATTTTAAAGAATATATAACAAAAAATCCAGAGCAAAAGGATGCGGTACTTAATTATGCAAAAGAAAATCTTCCAAAAGAAAATAAATCAAAAGAAGATATTGATAACGCTAAAAAGGAAACATCAGGAAGAATCTTAGAGTTACTTGAACTTGGCGGCGTTAAGTTAAGCAAGGAACTAAAAGAGGCTATTGATTCAGAAATGACAACAGGTGAGTTTGCCATTTCTGAAATGAAAAAAATTAATTCAATGAGTGGAAGTAACATTGAATCACTAGGTGCGCCAAAAATTGAGCAGGGACTTAGTGGTGATAATGCAAAATGCACTAAAGATGAAATTGAAGAACAAAGACAGAAAATCAGAGGGGGTAAATAATGGAACAGCTTCACACAGGCGGAAGGATCGAACTTGGTCCAGATGGCGTAACTGAAGATATATTTGCAAGAATAAGTGTTTTAAATGCTGCACTTTTTAGCGTTGGCAAATATAAAAAAGGGCAGATATTGTCAATAAATGAGGATGGCGAGTTTGCTCCTTTTGATGATGAGGTCGTAGATGCTATTTGCGTAAACGATATTGAGATAACTGCAGCACAGAAATATGCGGCTGTTGCAAAAGGGGAGTTCTCGCTTAAAGGTGTTACTGTAGTAAATGCAGCACTAGCTACTCCGGTAACAGTTAATGACAAAATAAGAACGTTGGCTTTTAAAAACAACGTTATTTTAAATTAAGGAGGATGAAGATGGTACCATATACAACAACAATGAATATCGTATTTGAAGAAAGACCTGATAGCGTACAATCTTTTATCGATTTGTTTATTAAAAGAACAATTTTAACAGATAAAAACGGAATTGAGGTAAATAAATATGTGAAAAAACAGTTACTTGCCAGATACAGAAATGTAAATAACGCAAGTAATATCACACAATTTGAACCAGGCGAATTAACGCTTTATATCCCACCTTATATGGCAGAAAAGACTCCGATAAGTGAAGAACTTGCTCTATCAGTGTATGCAGGGATTACCGGAAACAAACCACTTGATGAAAACCTGCTTGAATTATATGCGGATATCGCAGGCGATCATGTTGGCATGTTTAAAAGATCAATAGTGAAGCAAATCATAGACGTTATGACAAAGGGTGAATTTACTCCATTAGGACCGGAACTTAGAGAGATCGCTAAGCCTATTAAATACGGAAGAGATGCTGCTAAAAATAACTTAAAAAAGGATTACTCAAAAAATCCAATGCAGCAGATAATCGATGGCGTAAAAGCTATATTTGCTAAAAATGCTCCGAAATCAGGTGTTTATGCGATAGTCGGAAGCAATGTCTTATCAAGATTAGTTGCTGATGAAACATTCCAGAACTTCCTGAAGCTCCAGCTCGGTGCTGCAAATCCACTTCTTAATCCTAAACAGGTTTCAGATGTGTTAACTCTTGTCGTAAATGCATTAATCCCAGAACTTGGAATTAAGGTTGCATTCTATAGTTTTGATGCATCATGGGAAGATGAAAAAGGTAACGAGCATACCTTTATTGATCCAGAAGGCGTTATCGTAGGCACTTTTGCAACAGAACTTTTAAAAGTACATGCAGGTATTTTTATTATTAACGAATCTACTAAAAAGCAAAATGTATTTAAAGGCGAGCTTGTTATAGATAGCGTTATAAATAAAGACCCCGATATTTACAACTTGCGGACACAGAGTAGACCAATGATTATACCATCAAATATTGATCATTGGGCTTATGTATTAAATAACGGTTAAATCAGTAAGAGGCGGAGATGAACGCAATTAGAGAAACATTAAAAAATCAAATTGAAAATTCTCCGTTCTCTGAAAGTTTTGAAATAATAAGGGGCGATGAAAAAGAAGTTATACGAGGTATTTACGACGAATCTGTTTATACAGATGAGACAAGAAGAAGTACTTCCGTAAAGCCAAGAATAATTGTTTTTAAAACCCCTTTTTATGAATCTGGGAAAACAGAAATTATTATAAGAAATAAAACTTATAAAATGATTAAGCACGATGAAGACGCAAATATAAAAAGCGTTATTTGGCTTTTATAGGGGATACATGAAAGAATATTTTAAAGTTGATACAGAAGGTGCTTTTCCTGACTTTTTTGTTATGGCAAAGGCATTTCCAAAGTTAAGCGCAAGACTGCTTGGATATATTGGAAAATCTTTATCACTTGAATTATACAAAAAACACCTTAAAGGACAAGAAGGGATAACGCTATACCCGAGAAGCCATGATACAGAAGGCTTTCCTCTTGATAGTAATAGCAGGAGAATGAGCAGTTATTCAATTAAAAAAGGAGCAAAGGTTGTTACTGTATCAAGTTATCCACTAAATTTCTTTGAAAAAGGAAGAAGATTAAGATCAGGCAGAAGGGAACCTGGAAAAGGGATATTAAGAAGTTTTAGGGGACAGATCCCTGGAAAACTAAGTGACCTTACAGCAAGGGGTGCAGTACGAATAATAAGGGAATGGCAGGAAGAGAATGGTTAACGTATTTAATACTATAAATAAAATATTTGATGAGATAAAAAGCAGCGTTCCTGGAATAATTGCCAATAATGGACTAATTGATTTTGAGGATTACTCTATAGGATATCCAACAAATCAGAATAAAAAGACCTGCTCCGTCCGTTATGGCGAACACAGCAATAACATATCAAATATTGATTTTAGTTTTATTATCCATTTGCAACTTCCAAAAACACTTGAGCTTGATGTTTATAAGTATCTTGATTCACTTGAAGAATATATAAGCGAATTATCTCTTGATGGATATATTAAGGCAACATACAAGGTTATTTTGACAGATGATTTTAAAAATGGAGAGCCAAATATCTATTTTGAAGTAACGCTATTTAAAGAGGTAGATGATTGTGAGTTGTAAAAATTGCTCATTATCTTTTAATAAACCACTTGGTTTAAATACAAAAGTTATTTATGCGACAAAAACCGCAAAAGATAAAAACAAGAAAAAGGAAATGATAAAAGAGGAGATAAAAATAAATGAAAATAACAGGAGCTAAAGCGCACGTTTTTTTAAGTGATGAGGATGTGTTATCAATCATAGAAGGTGGCGAAGGAAAAGAAACAGATGAAGATAGTACTTATTTTGTTTTTGACAAAGGTGAAGAATCAAAAATACCTGTTGAAATAAATAATTTCTTTTGGTCGCCGAAAGAAGGCGAGCAGATTGAGCTCACTGAAGGGGATAAGATATTTAAAATAACAAAAGACCGTTACTGTAAGACTAGCGCTGATTATAGCGCAGAACAGGGAACAATCGATGTAAGCGATGATTGCGATCCAGGAGCACAGATTCTTGATGGTGTTGTTTCCATATCAGGTTCTTTTTCAGGGTTTTTACAGATCGATGAATTAACAGGTGATTATTATAACGCATCTGAAATGGTTCTAAATAAATTCTTTAAAATTGTAAAAGACGAAGCAGATGGAACTTATAAAGTAACGGAAAGAAATGACAATCAGATATTCTTGCTTATTTGCCTTAATACTGCAGCGAAAGTTGGACAGTATGAGCCTTGGTTAATGGTTCCGGCACGAATAAGCTCTGTATCTGGTTCTTTTGGAAATACAGATGCACAGAACCAGGATATAAGCTGGGTTAAGGGTGAAGGAATCCCGGTAATTTATAAGAGAAAGAAGGTAGCATAATGGCAATTTTTAAATCGTTAAATCCAAAAGAAAAGACTTATATATTTAGTTCTTTTGATAACGATAAGGAAAAAGACCCTGCAAAGGCAGTTTTTAAAAGATTTCCGTTTCCTAATGAAATATTTATTCCAGAACTAAAGGGAAGTTTGTTTGATGAAATTGATTTTTCGAAAGTTAAACAAGGCTCTGCTGAAATGGAAAAAATGACAAAGGCAATTATGAAATATTTTACTCAAAATATGGCAAAAATTGACTACGAGAAATTCTGCGAAGAATGTATCGATCATTTTGAGAGCTTCTTTTTCGGGGAAACTGAAATTAAAAAAGTAGCAGATTTTGTAAAATTACCTCCTCACTTATGGGCAACTATTGCTAACGAGTTGTATGAGTATGCACAGAAAGAGGAGAAATTTACAGCGGGGGAATTAACCGCCTAGTAATAGCTTTGAAATTATTATTACTAGGCTATTTTAATAATGAGCAGTACAAAGATGATGAAAGTTGGCCAATAGCGTTACCTAATGAAGAAAAGATAATCGATAGTAGAACGATTTTAAATTATTTTACTGCTGATTTTAGTTTTTATTATGATTTTTATTTATCAATTAAGTTTTGCGGGATGCCTTGGGGTGATGGCTGGATGAACAAACCTTACTGGATAAGGCAGTTATATATAGCGTTTACAAATACGTTTGCCGTTGTTGAAAACTTTAATATTCAAAAGGCCTATAAGAGGAGATAAAAGTGGCTGATTTATCGATAAAAATAAATGCAGATTTTGACAAAGCCTCTGATCAATTTAAAAAGTTAGGCGAAGAATCTCAATTTACTGCAGATAAAATTGAGAAGTTTTCAAAATCTTTTAAAGAAGAAGGTGTAAAACAATTTATCGATAAACAGAACCTTTTAGCTGTTGCCGTTGGATCTACACAAGGAGAACTAGCATCTCTTACAACACAACAAGGCGCATATAAAAAAGAAATAGAGCGCCTTATAAAATCAGGGCTTGATCCAAATTCAGAAGCTATTGAAACCCTAAGAGATAAATATACAGAGTTATCTGTTAAAATAGAAGAAACCAACAGGATTCAAGAAATGCAGATAAAGCTAACTAAGGCAGCGCAAACTGCTGCAGTTGCTTGTTATGCAGCAATTGGTGCAGGGATCGCTGCAATTGGCGCCATGACGCAAAAGACAGCTGAAATGGGTGATCAATACGCGAAAACTGCACGAACAGTTGGAATGACTGCAGAGACCTTTCAGGAACTTGATTATGCAGCTAAGCAAAGTGGCGTAAAGGATATAACAAGTCATTTGAAAAAACTAAACACAACCGTTGCTGATGTAAAATCTGGTACTGGAACTCTTACTAAATATTTAAAAGATAACGACAAACAATTGCTATCCCAAATTCAAAATGTAAACTCAAACGAAGAAGCGTTTAGCCTAATGATGGATGCTATTAAAAGGGCGCCTGATGAGTTTACAAGAGCACAGCTTGCAACAGCTGCTTTTGGCAGATCAGGGCAAGAGCTTGTAAGAATGGCAGAAAAGGGAAGTATCGGGATCGCTGAACTTAGAGAAGAAGCTCGTAAATATGGCGTTATCTCTGATGAGTCTGCAAGACAATCAGAATTGTATATGGAGGCACAAACAAGGCTAAAGACAGCGCTTACAGGGGTACAGACAGAACTTACAAGTAAATTGTTACCGGGAATGACAGATGTAATATCAAAAGTAGCTGATTTTATTGCTAATTTTGATGACTGGGAGAGGGTTATAACGATAGCAGGCTATGCTCTAGCAGGGCTTACTGCAGGGCTTACTGCTTTTTTAATTATTACAAAAGGTGCTGCAGCTATCCAAGTGGTGGTAACTGCATTTAAGGCGCTTAATGCTGCTATTGCTGCCAATCCAATAGGTGCTATTGCTGTTGTTATAACAGCTGTTTTAATACCTGCTTTAATTTATCTATATAGAAACTGGGATATGGTCCAGACTTACTTATCGCAGGGTATTGCAAGACTTGAGTATGCCTTTAAATGGCTTGGAAGCGTAATAAAAGAAAAACTATTAGTAGCTTTTGCGGTTATTAAAGCAGCAGGTGCTACGCTTGTTGATTTTATATATGGCAATATTATCCGTGGTATTGGAAAAATGATTGAGCTAATGGGAGTTTTGCCTTTTGTAGGAGAAAAGTTTAAGACAGCAGCCCAGGCTGTATCTGGCTTGGGTAACGCTATAGGAGATGTTGCCACAGAGGCTAGAAATTCTATTGGTGAAACAATGGAGGCTGCAAAAGCTGAACAAAAGGCAACAGAAGAAACTTTAAAAGCTAAACTTGCAGCAACAGATGCTGCAGCACTGGCAAGACGAGAAGAATTAAATACTAAAAAACAAGAATCAGATGAAGAAGTTGCGTTAATTAAAGAAAAAGCAGATGCAGAACTTGCCATATTACAAGAAGCTGCAGATAAAAAAGCTAATCTAAAAGATGAAGAAGTAAAAAAAGATAAATGGGCGGCAATGAGCGCGGAAGATTTGCTGCAATTAAGATTACAAGGCCTTGCCACTTTTTTCAGCGGATACGCTGAACTTTTTGGAGAATTTGCAAATGATATTAGAGAATTTGCGATTTTTCAAAAAGGGCTTGCAGCTGCAGAGGCTCTTATCAATTCATATGCTGCATTTACAAGGGCATTAAATGATTTTCCACAACCGTATAGCTATATCGCTGCTGCAGGAGTATTAGCTTCAGGTCTTGCGAAATAAATTAAGATACAAAGAACTAACATACCATCAGCAGAAACAGGTGGAAGATTTATGGTGCCAGAATCATCAGGGATAAATAGGGTTGATGATGCATTTATGAGGGTAAACAGGGGCGAAGAGGTAAGCGTAACGCCCAGAGCCGAAGCAGGAGGTGCTAATAAGCAAAGAATAATCGTAAACATAGATAAGCAAACAATATTTGATGTTATTAACGCTGGTATTAGATCAGGTGATATTTACATAAGTACAGCGAATATAGCAGGAGTAGTTGCGTGAAAATATTACTGAATGATGTTTTACAGAAATCAGATGCGCCGAAGCAACTATTAAGCCCAGCATTATACGATAGATATGCATATTATACTCCGATAGAGATTGGTTTAAATAATCCGGAATTTATAAATTCAATTGGAATTGGTTTTACAGATGCGACATCTTTTAAAATTGAAATAAAACATACCAAAGAAAGCGAAGAGCTTACTGAATTAGTTGCGATAGTTTTTGAGCAGAATGGACTTTATATGCTGCCAAAAGATTTAAACAATGTAACAAAAATTAAAATAACTTGCGATGGTACTTATATCGGTCGGATCGCTGCAGGCAGGGCAATTAAACTTGGAACGAGTATCGCAAAAGAGCCATCATATATGAGTACTAACGAGCCACGCGAGACTTTATCAGGACAGGTCATAGAAGGTGCTGGAGGTTACTTTTTTAGGCAGGTATCTCTTGATACTAGGTATAAAATAGGATTAACCGAAATTACTGAAATTGAGAAGGCATATCAAGGCCAAATAAGCAAAGGGTATCCATTCTTTTTGTTATTTGAAGAAGAGGCTTTAAGGCTTCCGTTCTTACGGCTTTATGCTAACGATATTAACCAACAAAATCTATCTTTTGAAAGTTCTGTTAATAGATTTCTATTCTCAAAACGCTTTACTTTTAAGGAGCGTTTTTAATGATTTTATTTAGCGCAGAACTATCAAAAAAAACAGAATATAATCCTATCGCAGGGACTCCATCAAATGATCACGATAGAAATTATAATATATATGAGCTTCATACAGGAGAGCGCCCAAGGGAAAGTTATTGGATCGATTGGGGCGGATTTTATGATAATGTAACAGCGAATCAAGTTGAGCTTTATTTTAGTGGTTTTTTAAGAAGGGCAAATTCTTTTGAAGAACTTTATATCACTGAAAAATCTCTTTTTATTTCTGATGATTTTGTTTATTTTAATATTCCGATGCATCCCTGGCTGTATAGGGAAACAGAGGCAGCCCTAAGACAACGGCTTGGATTTCTTTCGGGTCCAAAAGACCCATATAACCCTTCCGATAACATTATTGATGATGAAATATTTGAGACTAGGCTAGTAGTACCTGCATTTAATATTAAACTATCTGATGCTATATCAGGTTTAACTAAATATTCTACTTTTGAATTTACGTTATTAAATAACGATGGTTATTTTGATGAAACAGACTCGATAAATTATTTTAATGCACCTGTTTATATCAAAAAAAGCTGGAAAGAAAACCCTGAATCAAGTGATTTTATAACGATAAGGGCAGGTTTTGTTGAAAACGTAAAAATAGATGAAAAATCAGTTACCTTCTCTTGTGCAGATAAGTTTCGCTCACTCGAGGAACCAGTCTGTAATGTTATTAACGAAAGAAGTTATATCGATGTGCTTGAAAGTGCTATAGGAAAAGAAATTCCTGTTGTTTACGGCGAGGCTGAAATAAATTTAATTGACATCGGCGAAAATAGATATGTTGCTGCCGAATATGTAAGCTATGTATACGGTGTTTATAATAGTAACGGCGAGGATATCCCTTATAGTTTTAACAATGGAATTATTAGTGCAGAAAAAGCAAGTTATTCGAAAATAGTTGGTTATTTAAATAATAAAATAGGTGAGATAATAATTGATTTAGTTGGTCGTAAATCTATTTTGCCCTATACAGAAACCAATTGGGATAAAAATGAAACAGATGAATATATTGAAGAATCTCCGGAAATAAATATTACTATTAAATCAGGTGCTGTAAATACTGCTATTAAAAAGATACTTCAGAGCGATATGGCTTTTCTTATTCAAAAAAATAGTGGTGAATTTACATTAAGAAAATGGGATAAGATTTACGATTATCACGAGATAGGTTTCTGGAAAACAACACAATATCCAAAAAAAGATTATAACGATGCACAACAACAATTTTTCACTTCTTGTATTATTAAATATAACTTAAACGAAAGAACGAGTAATTATGAAAAACAGCTACTATATGATGTTAACGAAAGCGAATCAGAGGGACTTTATAATAAAAAATATAGAGAAACTTACGAAACTAATTTAATAAATGAAATAGATGTTTTTATTCTTGCAACAGCTTTAAGTAATAGATTTTCATTTTTAAAAGATTCGTTAACGCTAGCTACTGGTGAAGAAATTAGCGCTTACAACCTTTTAGATTTTGTAAAATTAAATATAAATATCAACGATAGAAAATATTCAAAAAATAATTATTGGATAGTAAAAGAAATAGATCCAGCACAAGACCGGCTTATATTAGAGCCTGGGGTAATTAACGATTACTCAAATGAGTACGCATTTACAACACTTTTTGATTATGAGTTTGACAACAGATATGCAGCTACTAAAGATTTTGAAATGGTACTTGATGGGATGGAGGGTTAATTTATGGCACATGAATTTGCTCAAATAGCAAATCCAGATAATATTCCAAATGCTGTATCAAGCGGATATCAGCAGCAAAACACTAATCTTTATGTGCTGCAAACAGGTTTGGATACCACAGAACCTAATGATGATGGTAACGGGAAGATAACAATACCAGTAGGCGGAATTGTAGAGTGTAATGGCGTTATGTTTAAAATAATATCAGAAATTAATTTAAACAAGCCTAATATAAATATAGCATATTGGATCGAAATAATAATAAATAATAAAACAGCAACTGCACAGCTAGTAACACGACCAGGTAAATGGAATCCTGCAAAAAATGGATGTTATACGACTAATAACAACAGGACTCTTAATTGGGTATCACTTGGAAATATAGCTAACCCAATAGAACAGGCGGTTTTTTCAAAAACAGTTAAAGGCACATGGCGCACTCAATTTAAAAAAGGTTGGTACTTAATTGATTTAGGAAGTGGATTCGGTGGCGGAAACGGAACAAATGGCAGTGGGCAAACTGGTGGAGGCGTTGGTGGTGTAGCAAGTACAAGCAATCGAGTACAAAAAATAATATTTAGTAACGGAGAAGAGAATATTATTAAAGTAGGCGGTAGCGGTACTAATGGAGCTGCAGCTAGTAATGGAACAGCTTCGCAAGGTGCTGGTGGCATAGGCGGAGGCGGCGATGGAGGCCGTGGCGGTGGTGGTGGATCAGGAGCAGGTGAAGAGACATCATTTAATGAGATAACTGCGCTAGCAGTACCACCTGGAATTGGAGGTAATGGAGCAAACGGAGGCAGTGTTAATGGTGGAGGAATAGGCGGCGATGGAGGAGCTGGCGGGGTATTAAGTAATCGAGGACATGAAGGGAATCGAGGTGGTTCCTTTGCCGATAACGATGGCGGTATTGGCGGTATTTATGGAAATGTAAGTGCTGGATATTTAGGTGGGGCAAGCGGTGGCGGTGGTGGTGGCGGTGGCGGTGGATCACCTGGAAACAATGGACATGGCGGCAATGGCGGTAACGGCGGAGCTGGAGGCATTAGCGGATATGCAGCAGCAAAAGGTACTGATGGGGGATATTGTACCGTAATCCCTTTAGCAGCTTAGGAGATAGATGTGAAAATAATGTTTAATAAAAATAATTTAAAAGCAAAATATTTTAATGATAATGAATACCCAACAGATTACACAGAAGAAATTCCTCTAGATACTGGCCATGAATGGGATGAGAAAGCAGAAAAATGGATTTTAAAAGAAGAGCTTGAAGCGGAGAAAGAATAATGAAAACAATCCCTGCGATATTAAGAGTAAGAAGAAATACTTTTGAATTATGGCAAGAAGCTAATCCTGTCTTACGAGAGGGCGAGATAGGATTGGTTTTACATACATCAAAAATTGATCCCGGCAAAATCAAGACTGGTGATGGAGTTACATCTTGGAATAACTTACCTTATACCATTGGTGCAGATGGAAAAGCAGCAACAATAAATATATTAGGTATTGATACCTTACAGCCAGATGAACAAGCAGAAGTAATTAACGTAGGAAATGAAAATGCTGCATCTTTGATATTTAGGATACCGAAGGGCGATAAAGGGGATGGCGTACCTGTTTACAATCCAAAATCTCGTTATTGTCTTGGTGATTTTTGTTATTTAATAAATGGAACCATATACTCTAAATATGTAAGAATATCCGATGACCCAGAGTTTATAACAAATATACCACCATCAGATACAGATCATTGGTCGTTACTCACTGACGAAGTAGAAGATATTTATATAAATCATGAATCGCTTAAGGCTTTTATGAAAGATAGGCGTCAAGCTGAAGTAAGTTTGCAGTATCGAATAACCAGTGGCTTAAAGCATTTATCAGATCGAATTGATGTATTAGAGGAGTTTGCGGAAGCAGGCGGATTTGAGCCGCCACCAATACCAGATCCGCCTACAGTTTCAGCAGGAAATAATCAAACTATAACAATGCCTGTATCATCTGTTCTTTTATCTGCCAATGCATCCTCGGATGGCGGCATTATTATTAGTCAATTGTGGGAATTAGTTTCAGGGCCTAATAACCCAACAATCTCAAGCCCCACCAGTATATCTACGCAGGTAACAGGACTTATAATAGGCTCTTATGTGTTTAAATTTACTGTTATCGATAATTATGACCAAGAATCTTTTGATGATTTAACTATTACGGTTAACGCTGGAAATCCAACAGCGAATGCAGGAAATAATCAAACGATAACTTTCCCAACAGCATCAGTAACTTTAAACGGTAGCGGCTTATCTCCTAACGGTTCAATAGTTTCCTATGCATGGTCAAGAATATCAGGAACAGGGGTAATTGCAAATACAGGTAGTGCAACAACAAGCGTATCATTTACAACAAGTGGTGCAAACGTATTTAGGCTAACCGTTACTGATAATGTAAATAAAACAGCTACATCCAATGTTACAGTTACAGTAAATCCACATCCGTATACCATAAGAGAATTTGAAGCTAATGGTAATTTCGTTGTTCCTTTCGGTATTACGCAAATAAGAGTAACAGCCTGTGCTGCAGGCGGTGGTGGAGGAACTTGCGGCGCAAGTAGCAATAAAACAGGTGGAGGAGGAGGTGGTGGTGGGCAAGCTATATTAAACCAATTATTTACAGTTTCTGCCAACCAAAATATAGCAATAACGATAGGAACAGGAGGGGGAAACGAGACTGTTGGTGGAAATACTGTAATTGGCTCACTTATAACACTTACTGGAGGTAGAGGTGGATTAATTGCAAATAATTCTAGTGGGGGATCTCAAGGTGGGGCTGCAGGAGGTACAGGAGGCGGAGGAGGCGGCAAGAGTGGTGGATATCATATGCCAAGTGAATCAGTAGTTTATCTTAATGGAGTTGCCGGAAGTCCTGGTATCTCTGGAACAGGTGGTGTTGGCGGAAATGCTGTGCAAGGAGTTAGCGCTGCAAGCGGTGGCGGTGGCGGTGGCGGAAGTATTGGCAACGGAGGAAGTGGAGGCAATCATAACGCAACTGGTGGCAATGGTAGCCGTGGTGGTGGCGGAGGTGGTACTGGTGGAAACGGACCAGGAAGTTCAGCAGGTAGGGGCGGAAATGGTTACGTTAAAATCGAATTCGGCTATTGATATAAAAGATAAAGGAGTAAAATTATGTTGTATGTTGAATTACTTAATATAGGATTATTTGTAATAATGGGAGTGCTTATTGCGTTACTTTGGAAGGGACAAGCACAAAAGAAAGAATCCCAAGTAGATGTTGAAAGAATGTTAAAGAAATTACACATAATTTCACTTCATGCGATTAGAAGTAATATGAGAAATTCTGAAGCTACTCCTGAAGAAGTTTTAGATTATTACCACCAATACATCAGAGAAGGTGGTAATGGACATGAAACAGATGAAATATTTAAGAAGTATATACTAAAAAATACCACTCTTTGGAAAAAGATTATATCAGATAAAATTAAATATAAAAGAGAAGATATACTAGATGTTAAACACTATGACACCATAATTGATTTGATAAATAAAAGGCTAATGTAGGAAAGATAAATGAATAATAAAGAACTTGTTAAGCAAACAGAACTACCTGAACCATATCTATCCTATGGTTGCAATTTTAGATCACTTTCTGCAATAGCCGAAATTGCAGTAGATGCGCTATTAACTAAAGATCAATGTTTAAGTCTTGGAGAAAAAGCAATAAAAGAAGGATGGATGCTTGAAGATTGTACTGTTTTAAAGCCAGAGCAACTAATTAATGAAACATTTACGTTATTAAACAGTTGGCATAGAGTTAGAAATGTTGGATATATTAATGAAAAAGATGAGGCGTTAAATTGGGCAGGAACAATAATTAATAGTTTTGATTTTATTATTATTAGAGTTTTACACTCTTGCGGAGTAGGCGATCATTTTGTACTTGCAGACAAGGATAGGGAGATTATTTATGATCCAACGCCAAGAAGTATAAGCGTAAAAATATGGCAAGATAAAGGCGGCGATAGAATAGCCGCTAAAGCTATGTATTTATATAAGGTGATATAAATGGAATTTACGTTATCCCTTGGCGTAATAATAACTGCAATAAGCGTTGTTTTGTCAATAGGCTCAAGTTTTGGTATAGCTCAAATGAGGATATCGAAGCTTGAACATCAAATGAATCTTATGGGTAAAAGACTTGATGATGAGATTAGAGAGTTAAAAGACGAATATATACATAAGTTACTGAACCATGAAAAAGAAAACGATTCTACAGTTGTAAAATTGGCAATAGACATCGCAAGAATAGAGGAGAGAATAGAATGGATGAAGAAAAAAAAGAACACGTAGGATTATTAGAAG
>Ga0123353_10001453_pt1 | contig 28962 bp, 29 predicted proteins | sample TergutLab28metaG_3_FD_92763 | JGI IMG/M metagenome (GOLD analysis project Ga0123353, IMG submission 92763) | Labiotermes labralis P3 segment gut microbial communities from Petit-Saut dam, French Guiana - Lab288 P3 | ecosystem: Host-associated > Arthropoda: Insects > Digestive system > Gut ...
CAGCAGAGTCATGCCATGCTCGTCAAAGCATGCGGCGAGCAGAGAGGCTTTGCGCTGCTCCGCCTGCCCATCCAGGATTCGCCGCAAGCATACGTCGCAGACGAGTCCGTGAGAGTCGACGAAGCGGCAGCCGGTGCAGTCGTAGATGCGCGGTGCTGGTGCTAGGGCTTCCGCTTCCGGCGCGGGGGGAGGGAGGAGTCCGGCCAACTCGGCCAGAGAGTTGTAGACTTGCATGGTCGCATTCCTTTCATTAAATTTCGCTGGGAAATGGAAAAGGCCCGAGCAATCTCAGGGCAGAGATGCTCGGGCTGGAGGGGGTTATTCTGTTTGGAATTATTTAGGTTGCCAGTTCAGTTATCTGACAAGCGAATTTGAGCTAGTTCGCATCTTTTTTGACGAGGTGCTGCGTTTGCTCCTTTTCAAGCGATGAAACCCTTGACACGCAAGGGCTTCAGGCTCCGACATCTTTTTTGTTGTCGTCACTTGGTGCCGCTGACCGGGATCGAACCGGTACGAGGTTGCCCTCACGGGATTTTAAGTCCCGGGCGTCTGCCAGTTCCGCCACAGCGGCCAATTCAGGGGCCAGGAATCAGGTTTCAGGGGGCAGGAAAGGTCCGTTTAGCGGCTTCCCCGCAAATAGCGCTGATACCCTCGCAGTATTTCCGACGACATATCATCGGGGTCATTGATGCCGGCGTCGCGCAGCGTTTTCGCGATTCTTCCGTCGGTTGGATAAATCCAGTTGTTGCGCATCCATATGCCAAGGCCAAAATGATATTCCACTAACGTTTCGCTTTCCTTGATATCTTGTTTTGTTTCGCCGCTCAGTATTTGGTCAAGCGCTTGATAGCAGTCTTCCAACGGCACATAAACGCCATTATTGATTTCCATAGTTTTCGACTTTGGAATCTTTATATTTACAGCATCGCCCAGCGCTTCGCACACGGCTTCCAGCAGAACATAATCCGAAAGATTATACAACCCGTTGACTTTAGGCTCCGCCGGATCTTTATAGACCGACGTGTCGATTTACTCCTGCGAATGCTCCGGGCAGCCCTCTTCTCCGCACTTCCCGCAGTCGCAGCCGAACTCGAACTCCAGGGTTTCGTCGCAGCCGGGGCAGGTGATGCTGCCATCCTCCAGGATGCCCTCGTCGATCTGCATGAGCTCGCCGCAGTTGGGGCATTCCACCTCAAAGATTTCCTCCTCCTCGTCGCCATAGATGTCCTCGCAGATTTCCTGGAAATCGTCATCGAGCTCATTTAACTGCTCGGTCAGCTCGCCCACCTGCTCGGTGAGCGCGGCCAGATCCGCCTCCAGGCCGACCACCTTTTTGGCCATCTCCCCAATCAATTCCAGGGCCTGCGTGAGCAAAGCGCCCGCCTCCTCGGGATTGCGCCTTGCCAGGTCGTTTAACTGCTCCGCTTTTTCGATGATGCTCATAAATTTTTCCTCCAGTTTTTGTTATGGCTTGCGCAGGATATGGTTAATGGCCTGATGGGCGGCGAATTTCGAACAATGGATCGCCATTTGGCTCAAACCCGCATGGTATCATGCCCGCTTTTTCCATCACGCGGCCGGAGGCGGCGTTTTCCCTCGCGCAGCCGCCGCGCACGCAGGGCAATCCGGCGTCTTCCAACGCGTATGCGATCAAGCGCCTGGCGCATTCCGTGGCATACCCCTTGCCCCTGTGTTCCGCGCCGATCAGATAGAAGAGATCCGGCGCGTCCGGCGCGCGCTTGCCGTCCAGGCCGCACCAGCCGATGATCCCCAGGGCGTCCCGCTCAAATACGGCGAGGCACAAGTGAACCAGCTTGGTTTGCCGGTTGCGCCTTTGGTTGCGCCACATTTGCCGGATGGCTTTCCTTGCCTTGCTTCGTGAAATGCTGCCCTTCTCAAAATTCCACATCCGCGCAACTTCCGCGGTATCCCTCATCGTTATGGTTCTTAGCAAAAGATGCTTAGTCGTCAGCGTGATCATGCCCTGCTGGAATACTCCCCCGTGCGGGTGTCCACGACAATCAGCTCATTTTCTTCGATAAATAACGGTACTTTGACAACGGCGCCCGTTTCCAGGGTCGCGGGCTTGGTCACGTTGGTGGCTGTGTCGCCCCGGAAGCCGGGGTCCGTCTGGGTCACCTGGAGCGTCACGGTGGTCGGCGGCTCCACACCAAATACGTTGCCCTTGTACGAGAGAATCTTGCACACGGTGTCCTCTTTTACGAACTGGAAACTTTCGGGCAGGTCGGCGGCGTTCACGGGCACCATTTCGTAGCTTTCGCTGTCCATGAAATAATACAGCCCGCCGTCGTTGTAGGAATAGGCCATTTCCTTGCGCTCCACATAGGCCGAGGGGAATTTGTCCGAAGGGCTGAAGGTGCGCTCCACCACGGAGCCCGCGATGACGTTGCGGATTTTCGTGCGCACGAAGGCGGCGCCCTTGCCGGGCTTCACATGCTGGAACTCAATGATCTGATATACATTGCCGTCCATTTCAAACGTAACGCCGTTGCGAAAATCGCCTGCTGATACCATGGGAGTACCTCCACCTGCGGTGGGGCTCGCCGCCTGTGGCGCAGCCGCCGCATTGTTTCTACAAATTTTAGGTTCCTATCTATCATACATGATTCGCGAAGAAAAATCAAGCACTTTCGCTGCTGTGCAGCAACAATTTTTAGGAAGACAGTGTTTTGTCGGCTGTGCCGCAATATTTTTTAGGATGACAGCGCCGCGAACCCCTCCGCGATGACTTCCGCCTTGACGATCCCGTTGCTGGCATCCACGAGCTTTGCGCGAAACCGCTCCGCCTGACCCGCCTCCAGCCGCAGTTCCAGAACGACCCGCTCGCCGAAGTCTGTGCTCAAAATCAGGCCCTCGAATAGCGGCACCAGGGTTTGCAGTTTGCCGTAGAAGCTGTAGTCGCATGCCACGCGCAGCGTTTGCGTGGGGGCCATCGTCACCACGCCCGCCGCTTCGATGGCCGCCTTGCACGCCCCGGCATAGGCCCGGCACAGGCCCGCCGCGCCAAGCTTCGTGCCACCAAAGTAACGCGTGATGACTGCCGCGCAGTCCACCAATTCTTCTTTTTGCAGCACCTCCAGCGCCGGCAGGCCCGCCGTGCCCTGGGGCTCCCCGTCATCGGAACAGCGCCGCTGCCCGTCGCGCAGCGCGTATGCCCACACGTGATGCGAGGCGTCCCAGTGCCGCTTCTTTATTTCCCGGACAAACGCCATGGCCTCTTCGGCCGATGTCACTGGCGCAATTCTTCCAATAAACCGCGATTTTTTGATGACGAGCTCCGCCGTGCCCGGGGCCCGGATGGTTTTGTAGGGTTGTTGGACAAAGCCCATGGAGTTGTGTGCCTTTCTTGTGCTAAAAATAAGACGTGAAATTATTTGAATAGACTGAGCAGCCAACCCTCCAGAACCACAAATGGATAAAGCGGCAGGACCAATAGACAAGCAACCAGGATCAATGGAGAAAGAAACAAAACAATCAAGTCCATCATCGCTTCACTAGGGTCTTCTTCTGCTTTTTGATTGAACCAGTCAAACAGAATGTAATATTTGAACCATGACCACAAAGTAAATTTCGCGGTAACCTCAAATGTAATGCTTTCACCATCCGGTGCTCTCACAGTGATCGCACCTGTACCAGAGCGTATGATGTAATAATCTGTACGAGATTTTCCCTTGAAAAAAGGATGATGAGAAGATAATGATGAAATGACTAAATCTTGCATATCCCAAGTCGTGCCTTCCAGCAGTTTGGTCAAGTCAAAATGTTCGCCAACCTTGACAGTGATTTTGGTTTTCGGGGCAACGAGCACCCCTGTGGCGGTTTCATCTGTCAAGGCCTCCTCAGCGGCAACACCACCCACGCCCAGCAGCATGAGCGCCGCCAGCAAAACCGCCAACGCTTTCTTCATCGCCTGTTTCATGTGAAAAACCTTCTTTCTTGATATATTAGCCATACGGCTTGTTACGCCTAATAACGTATCTCCACCTCAAACCAAAACAAGCTCCCCCGGCCCAGTTCGCTTTCCGCCCCGTATTTTGCGTTGTGCAGCCGCAAAGCGGTTTTAACGATGGAAAGCCCGAGGCCGGTCCCCCGCTCATGATGCCCTTCTGTCTTGTAATACCGCTCCCATACATGCGCCAGCTCTTCGGCTGGAATTCCCGGACCATGGTCTTCGATCTCCACCCGGGCAAAGCCATCGATTACGCGCAGGCGGACGATCACGAGCCGGTCATCTCCCAGGTGGTTCACCGCGTTGGCGATGAGGTTGTACACCGCGCGGCCAAGCAGCTCCGCGCTGCCGCGCACAACGGCTTCCCGCTTGATTTCATATGCGAATTGCACCTCGCGTTTCTCTGCCAAAGCATAAAACCGTTCGGCGGTTTCACGCAACAGGACATCAAGCCGAAGCACCTCCATTTGAATCTCCGCCGTCTGCTCGAGCCTGGAAACCTCCAGCAGCTCATCCACCATCGCGGTGAGGCGGTCGCTTTCGCCGATGATTTTCGCGCAATGGGCGGTCCGTTTTTCCGGCGTATCCGCGGAAATGTCCCGCAGCAGCTCGCCGTACATTTTGATAATGGTGAGCGGCGTCTTCAGGTCGTGGGACACATTCGCGAGCAGCTCCCTGCGGTACCGCTCGGCCTTGGTGAGCTCCTGCGTGGCGCGGGCAAGCTCGCCGCGCAGCTCGGCGATTTCCGCGTTGTCCCGCTGTTCCGGTACCGCGCGAAACTCGCCCTTCGCGAGCCCTTTGGCGGATTCTGTCAGCCGCAGGATGGGCCCGGAGATCCGCCTGGAAAGAAACCACGCCGCCGCCGCGGAAAACAGCAGCAGCAGCACCGTAATGAGCATGAACTGCGTGGCCATCACGGAAATCGTGGCGTCCGCCGGGGGGATGGGGCTGCCCACATAGAGGAAGCGCTCGCCGCTGGGGCTTGGCATCACCCGCGCGATGTAGACCACGCGGCCCCTGTCGCCGGAAATGTAGCACAGCTCCCTGCCGGGGCCTTCCAAAAAGCCTGTGATGCGCCTTGCCTCTTCCGCGCCGAACGCGAGCCGCCCGCCAACGGCGCCCAGCAGCGAATCGAAGCCGTCGAAGCTGCCGAGGATCCAGCCCGCGCCGTCAATGAGCAGGATGCGCAGGTTGCGCTCCAGGGCGTATTGCCGCAGGCTCGGGTCGCTTTGGTTTTCGTAGGCCCGCACAACCTCGCGGCCCGTGCGCCGCATTTCCACCCGGCGCAGGCCAAAGAAAAACACGTTGAAGAGCGCGAATTGCAGCACCCACAGCACCGCCAGAATGCAGGCGGAAAACCCCGTGAGCCAAATCCAGCTTTGCGCCGCCAGTTTTTTATGCCGTTTCATCCCTGCCTCCTGAATCCTGGTTCCTGACCCCTATTATAGCACCCCGCCGCGGAAAAAGCAATGGGGGGAACCGCCCAACTTTTCGCTTGCATTTCCTCGAGGCGTATGCTATACTCAAACCATGCATCTATAATAAGGAGAACTATCGTCATGAAAACAAAATCCCGCAAGCTCCTGTTGATACTGCTCCCCTTCCTGCTGCTGTTTTTTATCGTCATGATTGGTTTGAGCATTCATAATGCGACGTTCGCTTACACGCCTGCTTCCGCCGAGGCAATGAGGGGCTCTGATTGCGCAAGCGTGGAATCGGATTTAAACGGCGCCGGGTTTCAGAATGTGATTGTCAAGAAGACGCTCGACGGCAAGGCGGAGGATGGCGCGGTGGTGCGTGTTGCCATCAACGGGAAGGCTGCGTTTCACCGCGAGGAGAAGTTCCGCAAAGACTCGGAAGTCATCATTACCTACTACGAAAAGCCTGCCAGCATGCCCTTGGGTTATGATGATTTTATAGATATGCCATATACCGAGGCGGTCAAGAAACTCAAGGCCGCCGGATTTGACGATGTGGCCGCCGAAGCCGTGAGGGACAACCAGGGTGACGGTGAAACCGTGACGGAGGTCTCCGTCGGCGGCAAGAGCGCGTTTGCCGCCGGTGACGAGTTCAGCAGGCACGATCCCGTTGTTGTGTCCTACCACGCGCTGCGCATAGCGGTCCCCTTCTCCTCTGAGGAGGCAAACAAACTAAAATACAACGATGCCGTCGCCAAGCTGAACGAAGCCGGTTTTGAATTGGTGGAAACGAAGGCTGTTGCCAAGGGTGAGGGCACAAACGGCTATGTGGCGTGGATTTCGATTGACGGGAAAACAGACTTTGAAAAAGACGGCAAATCGTACAAGGACGTGAACGTGGTGGTTGGATACTGGGACCTGCCTTTTACAATCAGTGTACACGTTAATTTTGTCGCCAACCTTATTTTCAGCAAATATGATGTCGATGTTCTCGTTGACGGGGTTTATCAAGACACCCTGGCGCACGGGCAGGACGCGGACCTTGCATTCAACCTAAAAGAAGGCCCCCACACGCTCACCTTTGAAAACACGGGATCGTCCTCTGTCAAAGGAGAAGTGAAGCTCAATGTAAAGAGCGATGCCGCCGCTGCTTATACGATTTATTGCTTCAGCGATAAGGTCACGGTCGAATCGAAAGCAAACGAAGTCAAAGCAGTGGATTTGACGAAAGCGGCGGCGACGACAAAAGCGCCCGCGGCCACAAAAGCCGCCGCCGCAACGACAGCAAAGGCTGCCGCAGCCACAACCACGAAAGCCGCTCCATTGGTTGTGTCTGCCCGGAAGCTGGTGGATGACCTTGAAAGCAACGCCTATAACGCGAAAAGCACGTATCTCAACAAATATGTGCAAGTAAAAGGCCAGGTTTCAGGCATTGATGCCAACGGAAAGTATTTCAATATCGACCCTGTTGGTGATCATTGGAATTTTACCGATATCTCATGCTTCCTGGCGAAGGATAAGCGAAGTATGGCAGCCTCTCTTTCAAAGGGAAAGGAAGTGACTGTCGTCGGCACGATCACTCTTGTTGGCGAGATTCTTGGTTACTCCATTCAGGTCGAAAGCATTCGGTAATTGCCACCGGAGCGACCCCCATCTCATTCGAGATGGGGGTCTTCCACGCGCCCGCATGATACCATATGGCGCTCCCTCAAAAACTATCCAAAGAACCGCATCCAAATCCAGCCGAAGGCCAGGATGTAAAGAATCCAGTTAAAGAAGGTGGCTTCGCGGTTGGTGCCGGGCAGCGTGGGCTTGGCCGGCTTGCATTCACAGGGGAACTTGCCGCAGTCCGGGCAGGGGGGTTCCGGCGGCGTGAGAATGCCTTCCTCGACAAAAAGGGCGTAAATCGCATCGCAAAGCTCCTGCGCCTGGGTTTTTGCCTGCGCGTATTCACCGCCCACGAGAAGCGCCAGCCAGTCGGTAAAGTTGAATTCCGCAAGAATATCGTTCATCTTGCTCCTGACATCGCTTCTTTTTGCTTCCGTGATGATGCCGGCGTTTTGCATCTCGAACAATATGTCGCCGAACAATTGGCAATTGCCGATTGGTAAAAAGGCGTCCATCACCTCCGCTTTCATTGCGTTCCTGGCGACAAGGACCACCTCGTCGTAGGCGGCGAACATGTCCTTTTGAATTTTACGGAAATCGCTTTCGAGGGTGCCTGCAAGGAATGCCGCTTCGGAGTCGAATTTTAAAAATGCTTCGCGGGCTTCGCCGTTCATGTAGGCGTCCATCGCGTCCGAAAAGGCGTCCCATGTGTTGCCCGGCTTCAAAAAGGAATCGTCCAAGAAATCCTGCGCCATAGCCAGGGCGTAATGATTTGGGTTTCCGTCGAGCAGCTCCAGGTACATCTCCAGCCGAACCGCGCTCTTGATTGCTCCGATTTCCTTCTCCTGCTCATCCGTAAGCGCCGAAACCCCGATCGCCATGCATCCGCACAGCATCAATGCTGCCAAGAGTACCGCCAAGAGTTTTTTCATAAGAATTGTCCCCTTTCGTTTGGTAAATCATTATAGCATGTTTCAATAAATATTGAAAGATAGAACAAATATTTTGTATAAATTGCCGGAAATTACTCGAAGCGATAGCCCACTCCCCGTATCGTCACAATCCGCGCGCCGTATTCCCCCAGGCGCTGCCGCAGCACCTTAACATGCGTGTTCACGGTGGAGTCGTCGCCAAAAAAATCGTAGCCCCACACTTCGCTGAGCAGCTTTTCCCGGCTGAGGGCGATGTTCCTGTTGCGCACCAAATAAAACAGCAGGTCGTATTCCTTAGGGGTCATATCAACGCGCGCGCCGTCGATTTCCACCGTGCGTGCGGTTACGTCAATCACCAGGCCGCCGAAGCGATATACCTCGTTGCGGGACGCTTCCGGCGCGGGCCGGCTGCGCCGGACCAGCACGCCCAGCCTCGCCAGCACTTCCCTTGGCGAAAACGGCTTGGTCACGTAGTCATCGATCCCCAGGCGGAAGCCGTGGAGCTTGTCGTATTCCTCGCCACGGGCGGAAAGCATCAGCACGGGGATGTCCTTTTCCCGGCGGATTTCCTGGCAGGCGGTGAAGCCGTCCATGCGCGGCATCATAACGTCCATCACGATGACGTCGAAATCCCGCGCGCGGCACAGGGCCACGGCCTCCATGCCGTCCTTCGCCTGGGTAACCTCGTAGCCCAAAAACGCCGCGTATTCCGCAAAGCCCTCGCGGATGGCGTCCTCGTCGTCCACAAACAGGATGTGAAACATAAGCCGGACCTCAGATGTTAGATGTTAGACATTAGATTTTGAGTTCTAATATTTCCGATTTTTTTGTGCACGGCTTTGCTCCGCCGCGCAACACTAAAATATGTATAACAGCTCAAAACAACCCCCGCAGTATCTCCACGCCTTCTCTGAGCTGCCCGTCCGTCGGCGTGCTGAAGTTCAGGCGCACGGCGTTGGTCCGCTCGCCTTCCTCCACCAGGAACGCGACGCCCGGCACCACGGCCACCCTGTTGCTCACGGCAAGCCGCGCAAAATCCAGCATATCGATATGATCCGGCAGTTCGCACCAGAGGAACAGCCCGCCCGCCGGAACGGCAAAGCGCAGGGGCGTATCCGCAAGCCCTTCGCACATGATATTCCGCTTGGCCCGGCATATCTCCCGGATATGCGCGATATGCGCGGTGACATCGCAGCCCCGCAGCCACTCATCCACGATCATCTGGTTGAACATCGGCGTGTGCACGTCGCTCGCCTGCTTGCCTACGGTCATTTTCGCGGTAACTGCCGCAGGCGCAAGAGAAAAGCCCACCCGCAAACCGGGCGCCAGGATTTTCGAGAACGACCCCGCGTAAATCACGATGCCATCCTCGTCGAATTCCTTGATGTTGGGCAGGGCAAGCCCGTCCCCATCATAACAAAGCTCGCCGTAGGGATTGTCTTCCAATATTGGCACGCCGTATTGCTTGGCGAGCGCATAGACGCGGCGGCGCTTTTCGAGGCTCATGGTCACGCCCGAGGGGTTCTGGAAGTTGGGAATCGTGTAGATCAGCCGGACGTTTTGCTCCGTTTTAAGAATTTCTTCCAGGCAGTCCACGTCCATGCCGTCCGCTTGCAGCGGCACGCCCCGCAGCCGCGCGCCATAGGACCGGAACGTGTTCAGCGCGCCGATGAACGAAGGGCTTTCGGCGATCACCACGTCGCCCTCATTGCACAGCACCTTCGCGGCCAGATCCGCCACCTGCTGCGCGCCGGAAGTAATAATGACTTCATCGAAATCGCGCATGATATGGCCCATGCGTTCGCGCACGGCCTCGCGCAAGGGCGCGTAGCCTTCGGTGATGCCGTATTGCAGGCAATCGACCGGCCGCCGCGTCAGCAAGCGGTCCGCGATCTCCTTCACGGCTTCACATGGAAAAGCCTCGGGCGCGGGGTTGCCCGCCGCGAAGGGGATAACCCCCGGCTGGGACGTCGCCTTGAGGATCTCGCGGATGGCCGAGGGCGCCAGCGCCGCGATCTTATTGGAATAGGTGTATGTCATGGTGGCCTCCTCATGCGAAAATGTACACTGTACAGTGTACAATGTACAGTGTACAGTGTACAAATATACAATTTGACCAGACCGGTTCAAATGATTTGTACATTGTACATTGTCATTTGTACATTGTACATTGATTCAGCTCCCCAGCTGAATCGATTTATTGCGGTCCGCCGTGGCAAGGTCGGGCTCCCCTAGGGCGTCGTACACCCTGGCGCGGAAATCGTAGGCGTACTTGCTGCCCGCGTCAATCTGCACGGCCCGGGTCAAGTCCCCGAGGGCCTCCGGGTACTGGCCCAGCAAGTAATACGAGGCCCCCCGGAACGTATAGATCCGGGCGTTGCCGGGGTCCTTGCGCACCGCCTGCGTAAAGGAGATGATGGCGTCGGTGTAGCGGCTTTCGTTGAAGTGCGCCAGGCCCTGGTCGTATTCCGGTGAATTCGCCGAGGCCGTTGTCGGCTGCGGCACGCCTTCGGCCGGCTGCGTTGTGGTGATTGGCGGCTGGGGGTTGTTGGGATTTTCCGGCGGCTCCTTGCCGCGGCCCGCCCACAGCGCGATGACCGTGATAAGCAGCACCAGAATCACCAGCCCGGCCGCGCCGAGGATCAGCCATTTCTGCTCGACGCTTTTGAGCCTATCGAGGAACACGGCCATTGGTTTTTTCGCGGCTGGGGTTTCAGCCGCGGCTGCAACCGCCGCCTCTTCTTCTTCATCCGCTTGCGCTTCGTCCGCTGCTTCTTCATCCGCCGCTTCTTCATCCGCCGCCGCGGCTTCTTCCGCTTGCGCTTGCTCTTCGGCGGCCGGGGCTGTGGCCTGCTCAGCCGTTTCATCAAGCTTTGCTTCCTGCTCAAGCTCTTTCGCGTAGGCCTCCGCCTGCTCGATTTCCGGATTATGTAGTTCGCTCATGATGATTACCTCCACCAAAATATGCTTTGCTGAAATTCTTTTTGTGATGCGTTGAATCATATTCAACGCCTATAAAAACTAGAATTTTGGGGACGAATGGTATTCGTCCGTAATCCAAATTAGGACGAGTTCACCGCTTGCTTTTCTGTTGTCTTCGCCCGAATATGATTCGGGCCTCGCTGTTTCTTTCTTCTAGGCGGCGAATATTATTCGCCGTACGACCTAAAAACAAACGCCGGAACGCGCGCTTGACCCTATCGCCCACGCTTACAGCTCACCCAACTTCCTCTTCCCGCCCAATGCTCTCCCGGTACGCCATTACCTCTTCGTGGATCCGCTCCTTGCGCGCGCCCGTGAGCTTATAGAACAGGAACGGCACCGCGCACAGCAGCATGAATACCCCCTGCCCCATGGTGTATACCAGCAGCAGGCGGATTTTCGTATTGTCGCTCTGGGTCAGGTACCCCCCGTCGCTCTGCTGTATGTACCCGATGAAGTTCAGCACGGAGCCCCCGTAAAGGATCAGCGGGGCGATGGCCTTGGCGATGGTGTCGGAGGCCTTGGCCCCGATACCGATGACGAAATCCAGGCTCGCCTCCAGGCGCTTATGGGTCGCGGCCTCCAGGTCTTCCAGGATATCCGCCTTGAACATATCCGGCAGCAAATTGGACGCCCCGTATTGCAGGCCGATGAGGAACAGGAACCCGAAGAAAATTACCTGGTAGATCAGCCCCGGGTGCTTGAACGCGTAAGCCCCGGCGGCGAACGCGCCGGCGTTGGCGACGACGGAATAGATGCCCGAGAGCATGTAAATCTGCTTGCTGTTGAGCTTATTCAACAGCGCCCGCACGATGAGCATGCCGACCATCGTGCCGATGCCCGTGGGCAGGCCGAACAGGAGGAATTTGCTGGCGTCCCCCAGCAGCGCCGCCGCGAGGAACACGCCCATGTAGCTCGCGACGCCGCGGAAGCTCCTGATGAATTCGCTGAGCAGCATGAGCAGCGCATACTTGTTTTTGATGATATCTTTGTAGCCCAGCAGAGGGTTCGCCCGCTCGGCGCTGTAGGTCACGCGCTCCTTGAGGACCCGCGCGCCCGCAAGGAGGACCGCGGTGCTCGCCACGGCGCACAGCACCGCGGAAACCAGGTACATCATCGCCTCGCCGCTGATGATCCCCGGCCCGCGCAGAAGCCCCACCACCAAAACGACCACCAAAGGCGCGGAATTCCCAACGGCGCTGGAAATGCTCCGGAACGATATGATGTGGTCGCGCTCCTTCATGTCGGGTGTCATCACCACGGACATCTTGTTGACTGTCCCCGCGAAAAATTTCGTCGATTCGTATAAAATGGTGATCGTGATCTGGTAGGCGGCCATCGTCACCAGGGCAAGCTCCGAAAGAATCCCAGGCGTCCAGAACATCAGCACCGCGAAGATGCCGGAGGGGATGGCGGTGATCAGGAACAGCGGCCGGAATTTATCCTTGCCGGGCTTCGGCGTGCGGTCCACCACCATGGCGAAGAAAAACGAAAGGAAAAACGGCACGAGGGTGCACACCGTGTTGATGACGGCCACGCTTTCGCTGGGCAGCAGCAGGATATCCACCAGGTATTTCTGACGGAAGCCCCCCGCCATGCCCTCCATGTTCGTGAACAGGAACGCGCAGGCCATAAAGACGAAGAACTCCTTGGAGGTCACGTACTTGGCCGGCGCTTCTTTTTTGATTGCGGTTTCAGTCAACATGAATCCTATCTCCCATCATAATTGCGAATGGCGCATTGCGAATTATTTCAACTCCAGAAGGGCGCAGGCCGGAAAATGGTCGCTGGTATATACGCCGTCGTATGTTTTGGTTTCCACCCAGTATTTGCTGGCCGAAAACTCCTTGGAAGCGAAGATGTAATCGATGCGGGAGCCATCGGCGCTGGCGCCCCAATCGTTATAGGTATGCATCTCCATCGTATCTTTTGCCCGCCGCCGCGCGTCAAAGAGGCCTTCCGTCGCCAAACGATAGGGCTCCGCGTCATCCGTCATATTCATGTCGCCGATTAAAATCACGGGTATGCCGCCCTGCTGCTCCATCCATGCGAGGATCAGCTGCATGCCCTTGACCCTTGCTTTTTCGCTGACATGGTCCAGATGCGTATTGAACACGGCAAACTCCCTGCCGCTTGCTCTCTCCTGCAGAATGGCATAGACGCAGACCCGGTAGCAGCCGGAGTCCCAGTCCTTGCTGACGTACATCGGCGATTCCGAAAGCCAGAAGGAGTTGCAATACATCAGCTCGTATCTGTCCGCCCGGTAAAAAATCGGGCAGCTTTCCGGGTCCTTGGACTCGTCGCGGTACCGATTCACGCTTTCGTAGCCAAACAGCGAGTCGAGCAAATACATGTATTGCATTTCCTTGGCCTCCTGGAAGCCAATGATATCCGGCGCGATTTCAGCAATGCTCTTCGCGGCCAGGTTCGCCCGGTAATACCAGTTGCGCTTGCCCGGCTCCCAAATATCGGAGCGGCGGATATTAAAGGTCATGACGGTGTGCTCCCCTTCGGCCCATTCCACCTGCGCGATATCATAGGTTTCCCGCGCGTTCAGATAACGCGGGTAATAGCGGAACAGAAACCCGGGAACCGCCAGCGCCGCAATCAACAGCGCGGCGCACAGGCCGATGATTATTTTCTTTACGGACAATTTCATCATGCTACCTCCCATAATTACGAATTGCGCATTGTGAATTGAATCAGGCATTGAATGCGATGACCGTTTTCCCGAAGCTCTGCTGCACGTCCTGCCGGAAGGCCGTGTGGATGTCCGCGATGCTGCGCACGGTTACCACATCGCCAACCAGAAGCTCAAGGTACTGCCCAAGCCTGGGGTTCTGTTCCAGAAGTTCCGAGGCCCCGCGAAAATCCTCCACGCCGGAGCGGGAGGAGCCGAACAGGCGCAGGCCTTTTTCCAGAATCATGCGCGTGTTGAGCCCGACAAAGTTCTCGCTCACGCCCAGCAGCGCAAGGGTACCCTCCGGGGCGACGACGTCGATCATCTGGTTGATGGCGGGCGCGCAGCCCATGCCGCCGACGCATTCGAACGCGTGGTCGCACAGGGATTTACCCGGCCCCACTTTCACGTAATCCACGTGGATGCGCTTGTCCGCGAAGGAAAAGTAATCGAGCTTTTCTTCCACCGTGCCCATGATGATGAGTTCGCTTTTTGGATACAGCGCGCGCAGCAGCAGCGCCGCGATATAGCCCACGTTCCCGTCGCCCCAAACGCCAAGGCGCTCCCGCCTGCCGTGGGAAAAGCGCTCGAACCTGCGGATGGCGTGCATGGCGACGCTGATCAATTCAAGAAAAGATGACACTTCGGGCCGCGTGTTTTTGGGAGCCCGCGCGAGCCTGTCCGCCCCACAAGCCACGTATTCCTGCAAAAAGCCGTCGTAGCCGCTGGAACGGAAGCGGCTTGTGGGGAGATAATTCTCCGCGACGAACTCATCCTGCTGCGTGGGCTCGTTGGGGCAGGGGACCACGAGCTCACCGGGCGTATATTCGCCCGTGGGGTCCAGGACCACCTCGGCCACGCACTCGTGAATCAGCGCCATGGGGAGCTTGGCCTTCAATACCTCAGGAGAACGATTGCCTTGGTAGTATCTTTGGTCGGCTTTGCAGATGGAGAGATATTTTGGCCGCAGCAGCACGTCGCCGCGGCGCAGGTCAATGTCCTGGCAGGCCGCCTCGATCATGCCGGGGGCCGTGAGCCGGTACGCGACTGAAATCATTCCGCCCCTCCTGATTCCTGACCCCTGACCCCTGATTCCTGATCGAGCCCCAGCAGCGCGTGGGCGACTTTCAGGTCGTGGGGATACGTAATCTTGATGTTGTGCGCCTCGCCGCGCACGAGGGCCACGGGCGCGCCCTTGATCGTAAATATCTTGCAGGCGTCGGTGAGGGTGCTTTCTTCTTCCTCTGTCAATGAATTGATATGCGAGGCCAATACAGCGCATCGAAAGCTCTGGGGGGTTTGGCCCTGGTACAGCTGGTTCCTCGGCGGGATTTCGCTGATGACCTTCCCATCAACGCTTCTTACAATTGTATCCGTGGCGGGGATCACCGTGTCGCACGCGCCGTATTCCTTCGCCGCCGCGATATTCTCCGAAATAATCCGGTGCGTCAAAAAGGGCCGCACCGCGTCGTGGGTCAGCAGGATGTGGTCCTCTTCGCCGCCGAAGCGCTCCCTCACGTAGGCCAGGGCGTTGCGCAGGGTGTTGTTGCGGGTATCTCCCCCGGCGATGACCTCCACGCCGTGGTTCGCCGGCAAATGCCCGGCGAGCATATCGTTCGTGCGCCCGATCCAGGAAGCGGGCGTGAGCACCACCACATGGTCCACCTCCGGGTGTACCCAGCATTTTTCCACGGTGTGCACCAGAATCGGCTTGCCGCCGACCATGAGGTACTGCTTTGGCGTGCCCAGGTTCCCCATCCGGCTGCCAACGCCGCCGGCCAATATCGCTGCGATGGTCATAAGTTTCTCCTCACGTTTCCTTGTACGCGATTGCGTCAAGCTGAAAATGAATCGACTGATCGGCAAAGTCTGTTTGTATTGACTTGCGAACCGGATATTTGCCGTGAAACCGTTCCCTGAATATTTTCTCCATGACCGGTATTTGACAAACGTCCCGAAACAGGGCGTCAATTTGAACCACAGAATCCAAAGCCAAGCCGGCCAGATTGAGCCGTTCGCTTAATTGGTCAAGCGCGCCAATGATTTGGTTTTCAAGAGGCTGCCCCTGATTGCGGCAACAGTGCCCAATAAAAACAAAATCCCCCGCTTCTATCACGCCGTAATTTGCGTTGCGTTCATGCATCTCGCGCCGAATCATTTCGGCCATAGAAACTCCCCTCCGCTACTTCTTCACCATCGTATCATACACATCGCATACTTCTTCCGCCGTGCCCCGGGCGATAATTTCGCCTTTGTCCAGCAGAATCGCCGTGTCGCACAGCTTGCGCACCTGGGTGGTGTTGTGGGAAACGAAGAGCACCGTGACGCCTTTGTCGAACATGGACTGAATCTTTTTCTCGCTTTTGATGCGGAATTTCGCGTCGCCGACGCTGAGCACCTCGTCTACGATCAATACGTCGGGCTCTACGGCGGTCGCGATGGAAAACCCCAGCCGCGCGCGCATTCCTGAAGAATAGTTTTTCACCGGCGTGTCGATAAAATTCACCAATTCGCTGAACGCGAGAATTTCGTCGTAGCGCTCCTTGATGTACGCCCGGGAATACCCCATCGTCGCGCCGTAGAGATAGATATTCTCCCGGCCGGAATAATTCATGTCGAACCCCGCGCCAAGCTCCAGCAGGGGGGCGATTTTGCCGCTGATTTCCACTGAGCCTTTGGTGGGCAGCATGACGCCCGCGATCACCTTGAGCAGCGTGCTCTTGCCCGCCCCGTTGAACCCGAGCACCCCCAGGCGCTCGCCCTTTTGCACGGCAAAAGAGACATCCCGCAGCGCCCAGTACTCGGTATACTTCATCTTGCGCCGCAGCACGCGGATGACATATTCTTTTAGGGTATCGATTTTTTCGCTGTTCTTGTGGAACATCATGCTGACGTGATCCACACGGATGGCGGGGCTTTGCATGGCTTGCCTTTCTTGCTGAATTGAGAGTTGAGAATTAATTGAAGGGGTTGCGGATTGATGCTTTAAACGATTTTGTCGCTCCGCGATTACTTCCCCCGGCCCTTCGGGCCACCCCCTTCGAAACCGAAGGGGGCTTTTTAACGACATAACGGCTTAGCGGCTATCCGCTCCAATGGCCCTTTCGATTGCGAAGCGCTACTTCTTCCTGGCTACACATAATTCAGCACCAGCAGCAGGACCGTAATCCCGATCGCCAGTATCGCGGTGATCCCGCAGCGCTCCAGCATAGCGCCCGCCATAAAGCACGCGTTGCACGGCGCGAAGAGAATCTTCGCCGCGAGTCCCGCGAATTTAGGCGCCGCCTGCGGCGGGACAGCCGGCTGTGCCGCGGCTGCAACGCCCTCTTCCAAGAATTCATCCATCTCTTCTTTGGCTAAAATCTCGCGGATTTCTTCCGCGTCTTCATCGGAGGCTTCTTCATCTGTGATATCCAGCGGAACTTCTTCCGTTAGGACGGGAAACTCTGCTTCAGCGCTTTCTTCTTCTTCCATCATCTCAAGCGCGGCGATGGCTTCGTCGATTTCCGCTTCCATGAGCTGGAGCTCCTCCTCCGTGGGCTTGCCGTAAAACAGATGCCACAGGCGCTTGGCGTCCGACCACTGGGGAAAGACGTTGCTGGCCATGCTCACGCCAAGGAACAGGCTGACCACCGCAAGACAGAACATCTGCCACGCGACCTCGCCGCCGCGCAGGCCGAAGATCAGCAGCGGGGGTGCCGATGCCCCGAGGAAAACCGCGGCGAACATGCATTGAATCAAACACGGGAGGAAGCAAACAAGCCACGCCTTCGCGGGGGTCCCGGCCGGCGCGTGCTCCGCGTGGCCGCACCATTCGTCGCCCTGCAGGTAGCTTTTGCCAAGAACCGGTATCTTGAGCATCCGGCAGGCCAGGTGCTCAAGCGCCCCCTTGAGATACGCGCCGGGATATGTCAATATCTTGGTTGTGATATAAATGATATTCATGCGCCGAACCCTCCCCAGCCTTTGTAGATTTCTTCCAGTGTGGAATTAAGAGTGACCTCCGTTTTGGGCTGGGCGGTTAATTCAAAGAATTCCTCCAGCGTGATTTCGTGCTTTACCAAGAATTCCTCAAGCTCCATGCCTTCTTCAAGATACTCTTCTTTCAGCGCTTCAAGCTCCTGCTCAATCATTTCGGTTTCAATCTTAAATATCTCCGGGGACAGGGAATAGCCGTATTGCTGCATCGTCATGGCCAGCATCTGGGCGGCCTCGCCGTCCTCCGCCAGCACGGCCGCCGCAAGCGCCGCGCCCATGAACCCCTGGCCCGGCTCGCCGAAGGGCGCGTCCATGGCGCCGCCGAGCAAAGCATGGGCCTCCTGCGCCTTGCCCAAAAACAGCAGCGCCGCGCCCTTTTGCGCCACGGCCTCCATGATGCCGCCGCCGTTCGCCTTCGGCGTCGCCATATCTTCCGTCATTGCGACGCCTTTGGCGATTACTTTATCGCACACGTCGATGGCTTCCTGATAGTTTCCCTCGCGGATGAGCAGCTCCGCCCGCAGCGCCTGCATATAGCCCTCAGTTTGGCCGCGGCTGTATTTTTTGATGATCCGCTCCGCCTTGGCCCTCTGCCCGTCCAGGTGCAGCGCTTTGGCCTGGCCGGTCAGGGATACGACATCGTCCCGGTTACGCGCGAACCGCCGGGCGAACGCCCCCGCCAGAGCCGGGAAGTCGTCCGCTTCCCGCGCCCGCATGAGCTCCGCTTGTTCGTACATCCAGGGCTCGCTGCCGGCCGCCTTCTTCAGCGCGGCAAGCCTGCGGCCCACATCCTTGGAGCTGACGTCAATGGAGACGGCAAAGTTCAGTTCGATGGCATCGTAAAGCAGGGCACGATCCTGCGCCGCTTTGTCCTGCGCGCGGGCGGCCTGCGTGGCCTCCAGCAAAAACTGCGCCCGCGCCAGCTGGTCAAGCGCCGGCCGGCCGGTTGCGTCCGTTTCCTTGGCCGCCGGGTCAAGGTTCGCGTCAATGCTTTCGTACATGTCGTCCAGCGACTTGATCCGCTCCAGCAGCCGGCGCACGCGCAGGGGCCTTCGCGGGCCCTCCGGCAGGTATTCGAAAGCGGCCTCATATGCCGAACGCAGGCCGTCCAGCTCATTGATCAGCGGCACGAAGCGTTCGATGGCAAAGTCGCCCGTAGCAAACGCGGGCAGGTCCCCGAACGAGAAATTTTCCGCGCCCCACGCGGCGACCTCCTGCTCCAGATAAAGCAGCTCGTTGTAGGCTTCGGCCGCGCTGTAGCAGCGCCGGACGCGTTCCATGGCAACGCCCCGGACCGCCGGGATGGCAAGCTTTGTATACTGCCAGGCGGGCACCAGCGCCGCGAGTGTCAGCAAACACGCGCAGAGCAGCGCCAAAACCGCCCCCGCCCCGATTTTAGTCGGCTGTGCCGCAGGCGCCGGAAGCTCTTCGGTGCATTCTTCGGCGTGTTCGCAGAAGACATCCTCAGCCGGCTGCGCTTCAATCGGCTGCGCCGCCTCCTCAGAGAACTCTTCCAGAATTTCTTCAGAGGCTTCTTCTTGCTTTACTTCACCCATTAACTCGCTGCGTTCGTTTTCATCCAAGGGAATATACCTCCTATAGTTTGAAATGCTATGTCATTGATATCCATCTGCAGCTTCCTTTACCGGATCCTTACATGCGCTTCTCGCAGCTGCGCCTCCGTCACCTCGCCCGGCGCGCCAAGCATCACGTCCTGCGCGTTGCCGTTGAGAGGGAACGCCAGCACGTCGCGGATGCTTTCCTCGCCCAGCAGCCACATCAAAATGCGCTCGAACCCAAGGCCCATGCCCGCGTGAGGCGGCGCGCCGTAGTGAAACGCCGTGTAAAGCGCGCCGAAGCGTTGTTTCAGCTCCTCCCCGGAATACCCGGCCAGGGCGAAGGCCTTTGTCATAATCTCCGGCACATGGTTGCGCACCGCCCCCGAGGAAATCTCCGAGCCGTTGAGCACCAGGTCGAACTGCCAGGCCAGGATTTCCAGGGGGTCCTGGGTTTCCAGGGCCTCCAATCCCCCTTGCGGCATGGAAAACGGGTTGTGCGTAAAAGCGGGCTTCTTCTGGTCGTCCAGCTCATACATCGGGAAATCCGTGATATAGCAGAACGCGAAGCGCGTTTCGTCGATCAGCCCCAGGCGCTTGCCCAGCTCCGCGCGGATTTGCCCCGCCAGCTTGTCGCACACCCGCGGCCTGTCGCAGATAAAGAAGACGGTGTCGCTGCGCTGCATATCAAATATGCCAAGCAATTCCCGCTGCTTTTCTTCTGATAGAAATTTTACGATGGGGCCTTTGAGCTCGCCTGTTTCCGTGACGGAGATATACCCCAGGCCCTGCATGCCGATAGACATGGCGAACTTGAGCATTTCATCAAAGAAGCGCTTGCTTTGCGCGGCGCAGCCGGGCGCGTTGATCCCCCGCACGGGCCGCCCCCTGAAAGGCTTGAATTCAACATCCGCAAAAAATTCAGTCAGGTCTTCAATCAAGAGGGGGTTGCGCAGGTCCGGCTTGTCGCTGCCATAGCGCAGCATCGCCTCTCTATAAGGGATCCGCGGGAACGGCGTTGGCGTAACCGAGCTGCCCTCCGGCGCGAATTCAGAAAAGAGGTCATGCATCAGCGTTTCCGCCGTTTCCAGCACATCCTCCTGGGAGGCGAAGGCCATCTCGAAGTCGATTTGGTAAAACTCGCCCGGGTGCCGGTCGTTGCGGGCGTCCTCGTCCCGGAAGCATGGCGCGAACTGGTAGTAGCGGTCCACGCCCGAAAGCATCAGCAGCTGCTTGAAGATCTGCGGCGCCTGGGGCAGGGCATAGAATTTGCCCCTGTGTTTGCGGGAGGGCACCAGGTAATCCCGCGCGCCCTCCGGCGAGGACGCCGTGAGGATGGGCGTCTGCACATCCAGGAAGCCCATGCTTTCCATCCTGGCCCGCATGGCCTTGATGACCTCCGCCCGGAACATTAGATTATGCTGCATATGGGTTCCGCGCAAATCCAGGTAGCGATACGCAAGCCGCACTTCTTCCCTGGTATTCGCGTCCCCGATTTCAAAGGGCAGCGGCAGCGCGGGGGAGCCGAGCGCTTCAAAAGATTCCGCGTGCAGCTCCACCGTGCCGGTGTCCAATTTCGGATTATAGGTCTCCTCGCTGCGCGCGACGACCTTGCCCTCCACGCGTATGACGGTCTCCCGGGTGACGCCCTTGAGCAGCGCCTCGTTGTGGAGCACGACCTGCGTGACGCCGTAATGATCCCGCAGGTCGATGAAAATCACGCCGCCGTGGTCGCGGAACGCCGCGGCCCAGCCGGAAAGCATGGCCCTTTGGCCGATATGTTCTTCCCGCAGCTCCCCGCAGGTGTGGGTACGGTATGTGTTGTTCATTTATGACTGGTCTCCCTCGTTCATCATCTCTTTTACCAGCGCGATGATTTCCTGCGTTACAACTGAAATATCAAGGTCCTTCTGTATGGCCTTATCCCTCGTCTTCAGTTCCGCCACGCCGCGCTGCAGCGTCTTCGGGCTGACGATCACCCGCACGGGCACGCCCAGCAGGTCCGCGTCGCTGAACATCACGCCAGCGCTTACCTTCCTATCGTCGTATAGGACTTCAACGCCTGCGGATTGCAGGTCCTCATAGAGCTTATCAGCTGTTTTTGCAACTTCTTCGTCTTGAGAACGCAGGGCGCAAATCTGCGCCTGCCAGGGCGCGATATTCATGGGCCAGATCGGGCCGTAGCCGTCCCGGCGCGCCTCGCAAACGGAGGCCATCAGCCGGCCCACGCCGATGCCGTAGCAGCCCATGACCGGGTATTGCGGCTTGCCGTTTTGGTCCAGATAGGTCATATTCATGGATTCGGTGTACTTCGCGCCAAGCTGGAAGATGTGCCCTACTTCGATGCCCCGCACCAGCCGAATGCTATGCTTGCCGCACTGGGGACATATCCCGCCCTCTGGAATTTTCGCGATTTCGCTGTATTCGATCCCGGGCACGTCGCGGTCCGGGTTGAAGCCCCTGTAATGATAGCCCTCCTCGCAGGCCCCGGTCACGAGCTCCCCGGCGTTTCGCAGCGAGCGGTCATATAGGACGACGGCGCCCTTGGGCAGCTTTAGCCCCACCGGCCCGATAAAGCCGCAGGGAAAAGCCTCGGCAGCGTCGGCGGCGGGATGCGCCTCCCCGCCCAGGAGATTGTTCAGCTTGGTTTCGTTGACCTCCAGGTCGCCCCGGATGAAGATTACCACGTATTCGCCGGTGGAATTCTTTTGATAAAGCACGGCCTTGCATGTCCGCGCCGGAGACACCGTACAAAATTCACACAAGGCTTCAATTGTTTTGATCCCCGGCGTGGAGATTTTAGTGAGAGGCGCGTCCTCGCACGGAGCGTTCTCGGTAATGCATTCCGCCGCCTCCATGTTCGACCGGAAGTCGCACGCGCCGCAGATTGCCAGGCTGTCCTCGCCTATTTCCGCCAGCAGCATGAACTCGTGGGCGATCTTGCCGCCCATCATGCCGCTGTCGGCCTGCACGTCCACCACGTCATCGCCGATGCCGCAGCGCCGGAAAATATTGACATAGGCTGCATGGCACTTTTCGTAGAATTCCGCCAGGTCCCCGAAGGAGGTATGGAACGAATAGGCGTCCTTCATGGTGAACTCGCGCACGCGGATGAGGCCGCCACGGGCGCGCGGCTCGTCGCGGAACTTCGTCTGAATCTGGTAGACCATGAAGGGGAAGTTCTGGTAGCTCTGCGCGGTGTCGCGGCAAAGGTGCACCACGGCCTCCTCGTGGGTCATGCCGAGCACCATGTCAGAACCGCCGCGGTCCTTGAAGCGCACCAGCTCGCTGCCAACGGCGTCCCAGCGCCCGGATTCCTTCCAGAGCGCCGCCGGTATGGCCACGGGCAGCATGACCTCCTGCCCGCCGATGGCGTCCATTTCCTCGCGAATGATGCGCTCGATCTTTTGCGCGATGCGCTTGGCCGGCGGATAGAGGCTAAAAATGCCGTTGCCCACATTTTTGATATAGCCGCCCCGCAGCATGAGGATATGGCTCGCGATCTGGCAGTCCGAGGGCGTTTCCTTGAAACGCAGGCCCAGCAGCCGGTCCAGCTTCATGAATAATTCACCCGCTTTTTAGAAAGTTAGTATTCATTTTAACATGAAACGCCGTGAAATGCAAGATAAATTTGAAAGTTTACAGGTGAATCCCGGAGAGCAAAAATTTGCGAAAATACATGCAATTAGTTGGTAAAGCTGTATAATGGCAGAGGTAACCGCACCATAGCTTGGCCAGCTGGGCGGTTACTTCTCTATTCATAATTATACCATACTTAGCGCAAAAATTAAGCGCTATTTTTTTATCTCAAAAAAATATCCCAAAAAAATCATTGCCTTTTTCTCCGCGATGTAGTATAATAAACTATGAGTGCAATTTAACATACACAAGGAGAGGGAATTATGCGGGAAGATTATGTGCCCAATGAAAAATATCGCAACATGTTTGGAATAGAACGCAACGGCTACGGCATGGAGCGCGTGGACCTATACCTCGCGCAGCTGGAGGTCGCGTTCAAAAAAATCAGGGAGGACAACCGCAGCCTCAAGCGGGAGTTCGGCGCGGCGGGCCCGGGGATGCAGCCCGGCGGCATGGCGCTCCCCATGATGGCCCCGGACAGCGCCATGCAGCAGATTGCCGCGCAGGAGCAATACATCGCCCAGCTGCAGGCCCAGCTTGCCGAGCAGCAGGAGCAGGCCCAGCGCCTGGCGGCGCAGCTACAGGAAACCGGCATGCCCGCGCCCCGGCCGGACGACCAGCTGCTGGAGCAAATTTCCGCCCTGCGCGCCGAGGCCGACGAGCTGCGCTGCCAGCTGCGCTGCGTTCCGCAGCAAATGCCCGCCCCGCAAATGCCCGCGGCCCCCATGTATCCGGAAGCGCCGCGCATGCCCATGCCGGATAACCGGCAGGACCTCATCGGCAAGGTCCTGGTCAACGCCCAGACCCAGGCGGAGGAAATCCGCCGCACCGCGCAGTTGGAGGCGGACCAGACCATCAGCGCCGCAAGGCAATCCGCGGACCAGACGATGGCCGCCGCAAAGCACAGCGCAGACCAAACGGCGCAGGCCGCGAACCGGCAGGCCGCGCAGACCATCGCCGGCGCGCAGCAGCAGCTGGAGGCCCTGCGCACGGAAAAGGAGCGCGTCCATAGCCAGCTGCAGGAGGTTTCCTACGCCCTGCGCGGCGTGCTGCGCCTGAGTGAGAACGATACCGCACAGCGAGGTGACGATTTTGCCGAGGATTAATTTACCGGGGATTCGTTTTGGCCGGGAAAAACAGGAGATGGGGCTCCTTGCGCCGGAGGCCCCGGCCATTTCCAAAGAAGGACAGGCCATTCTGGATGAAATCGACAGCCTGGCCGACGAGGTGCTCTCCTACGCGCCGGACCAGAATATGCTGTTTGTCGCGCCGCCCACGAGACGAGGAGCAAGGCGCGCCAAAACCGCCGTGGCAGTCCTGTTTTCCTGCATGGTCGTCTTCTCCCTGCTGCTCACCACCATGCTTTTGCTCAACCAGTTCGCGGCGAACGGCGTGGGCGGCATGCGCTTTTTTGTGGAGCACACCGACGCCATGCGCCCGGATATTCCGCGCGGCTCGCTGCTTATCACGCGTTACCGCGCCCCGGCGCAGATCAAGCGGGGCGACATCATCACTTATTACGCCGTACCCGGCGAGCGCGACACGCGCCTGACCCGCATCGTGGGAAGCAGCGAAGAAAAGGACGGTAAGTATACCTACACCATGCGCCGCGCCTCCGCCCAGCAGCTGGACAGCATCCGGATCAACCATACATATGTCCTGGGCGTCAAGTTTCTCGTCGTCCCCTATTTCGGCTTCGTGGTGTCCTTCGTGCGCCTTTACGCCTGGGGCTTCGCGGTGGTGGCCGCCTGCATGTGCATCGCCGCCGTCCTCCTGCGCCGCTGGCTCAAGGACAAATCCAGCCTCATCCTCGTGGACACAACGCCCGTTTGAATTGAAAACAAACTCCCCCGCATAGGCGCAGTAAAATTGCGAACCTTCGTGCGTGACTGGGCATCTGCGGCCCCCTCATCAGGGGGCTCCTGACGATCAAATTCACATGATCTTGACTTGCTCGTCAGAATCCCCCTCCGGGAGGGGGACAATAACGGCAGTTAAAATGGAAGTTTCGCAGTTTTCATGGTGGTTTGTGGGGGAGTTCAATTTTGCAAGAGCTTAATCAACTCATTCTCAATACAATAAAAGGAGCAAATGATATGTTGTTCGGATCCGAGACACTAAAACCCATGGCGGACCTGGCAAACGTTGCCGTGCGCGGCACAGGCAACTTTAACTGGACCTTCATCGCGCTGCTGGCCTTTGTGGTGTACATCTACGCCACGGCCATCAAGAACAAAAACTACAAGGCCATCGCCGCGGGCTTGTCGCTGTACATGGTCCACTGGTTCTACGAGATCATGAACGCCGTCATCCAGTCCGCCGCGGGCTACGCGCTGTGGACGGTCTCGCCGGAAAGCACGAGCTTCATTCTGCTCATTGGCGTGAGCTGGGAGCTTTCGATGATGTTCTCCGTGGCGGGGCTGGGCACGTACCTGCTCCTGCCCGAGGACCCGAAAAAGAAACTCCTCGGCGTCAACAACCGTGTCGCCTTCGCTTTGGGCAACGCCGCGCTGTTCAGCCTGGTGGAGATTTTCCTGGCCTCTACGCCGGTCTTCATTTGGGTATACCCCTGGTGGGGCGCGCTGCCCGTATTCGTCACAACATACATCCCCTTCTTCCTGGCGGCCTATCTGATCCCAGACACCAAGCCGAAAACGCAGAAGATCTTCATCGGGGGCCTGGCAGGGATCAACGCGCTGCTGCTGGCGGTGCTGATCCCGCTGGGGATTATTTAGGTAAACCAACGGTTTACCCGCTTCTACCATTCTTCGGTTGCGCCGCCGCCGCCGTTGTGGTATGCTTGCCGTAACCAACAAGAAAGGTGGAATGAGCAATGGAACAACAGACCATGGGCGCGCGCATTGCCGCCCTGCGCAAAGAAAAAGGCATGACGCAGCTGGAGCTCGCGCAGCAATTGCACGTGACCGACAAGGCCGTATCCAAATGGGAGCGCGATCTGGCCGCGCCCGACATCCATTCCCTGCCGGCTCTGGCGGAGCTGCTGGGAACCAGTGTAGACGCGCTTCTGACCGCGGCGCGGCCGTCCGCCGCCGCAAAATCCAGAACGAGCCAGGTTCGCCAAATCATCGGCCTGATTCTGCGGGTGGTCCCCCTGGCAATGGGCGTGGCCGTGACCGTGCTTTCGATCCTTGGCGAGCTCGATATGCGGGACCTGGGCATCCTGCTGGGTATTGGCCTGTTCAGCATCAGCCTTTACTTACTCGATAGCTCCCCCGAACCTTAATTCCCGAAAGGACCGCAATGTTAAACCCCGCGCCAACCAAGGCATATATCCTGCAAAAACGCCTCCTGCTTTTCTGGAGCACCCTGCTGCTGCGCATGAGATCCGCGGCCGCGGGGTGGCGTACGTCTGGGTATTTCCGCAAAAATGGGGTGCGGCGGCGGATGTATATGCGGGGCATCACCTTGTGGGTGTCCCTGAGCTTGTGCCTTTTTATTTCGGCGGGCGCCATTACCATCGCCGCCCTCAACGAGCGCGAGCCCAATAAGCTCCTGGACCTCAATGGCTCGCTCCCCCTTACCTACGACATCATCGTCGTCGACCCCAATCGGCGCGACGAATTCCAGCTTTCCCCCGGCACCCTGTATGACCGCCCCATCGCCGCCATCCAAACGGGCACCCAGCCCGTGCTCATGCGCGCGCGGCTCGAGGGCACGCTGCTTGTGGTCGAGCGGGACGACAAAGGCCTTGTCGTGGTATCCCGGCCCACGAGCGACCCGGGCGACTCCCACATCCCCCGCACGGTTTCTCAGGAGGCCGCGCTCCAAATCCTCGTCAACAACGGCTTATGCAAAAAAAACGCCGCCTGGGATGATGTTTTCGAAACAAGACTGCCCTCCCGGCGCCTCCCCGGCGGAGACAACAAGGGCGGCAGGCTTCTGGTGTTTGAGAAAAAGACCGTCACCATCAACCAGAATTCTGATATCGAGCTCCCGGACCTCGACGCCCTTCTCCCGGAGGACATCGAGGCCATGAACCTGAGCAAAACCACGTATACCTATATCGGCTTCTACCTGGTGACGGATATGGACGAGACCCCGCTGTACCAGCCACTGCGCGTGTCTTTGGAAAACGCCCCCAAGGGGGACCGCCCGCCCGCCATCACGGCCATCCAATACGAATACTTCCAGTGGGATATCCTGCGGCGGGAGGTCCATCCTTTTGGCCGGAACCATACGGGGCCCGTCGCGCTGGAATCCGGCGTGCGCCCGCTCGCGGAATGGGTCAGTCCGGCCGACGGCTGGTTCTACGACGCCGACGGCTGGGCCTATTATGGCCAGGCCCTCGAGCCCGGCGCCATGACGCCCTTGCTTTTGGAAAGCTTTTCCGTAGGGCCCGAAAGCCCTCTCCTCAAGGACGAAACCCGCTACCGCCTGCGCGTGCGCGTGCAAACGGCCCCGCTGGAACGCGACTCCGTCCTTGCCATGTGGAACAACGGCCAGAACCTCGAGGGCCTCGGCGTCAACGAGATCAGCCAGGAGGCCGCGAGGCTCGCCGCGGGGATTTTGGGGATTGAGTGATGAAAAAGGAGAAAGATTATGATAAGCGGGAATTATTTAGAACGGTTTTTTGGTAATTTGCGATGAACCCAACTCCAACCGCGCCACAGGCGACCGCTCCGCCGCATGCGGCTGTTATCCAAGATATCTCCGGCCTTGGCCGCTGCTCCCTTGCGGCGGCCTTGCCGGTATTGGCGGCGCTGGGCGTGCACGCCTGCCCCGTACCCACCGCCGTCCTCACCTCCCAAACCGGATTTAATCGCTTCGCGCTTTGCGACTGCACGCCAGTGCTAAACGAATTTCCCGCCGTCTGGAAAGCGCTTGGTGTCACGCTGGACGGCATTTATACCGGCTTCATGGCAAACCGGGCGCAGCTGGGCGCCGCGCTGGCCCTCATTGAGGAATTCCGTCCGCCCCTGTTATTGATCGACCCGGTCCTTGGCGACGATGGGGCGCTCTATCCCTGCTTCGGCGAGGAGTTTCTCCGGGCCATGCGCGAGTTTGTTGCGCGCGCAAATGTGCTCACCCCCAACGTGACGGAGGCCTGCCTCCTCACCGGTACAGATTACACGAAATTTATGGCGGCGCATGAAGAAGATCAGCTGGAACTGCTCAAGGGGATATGCGAATCTCTGCCCGCAAAGCGCATAATTATTACCGGCTGGCGCTGCGGCGATATGATTGGCAATGTCGTATCCAATCAAGGCAAACTATCGATCCACACAATGCCCGTTGTTGGCGGGAGTTATTCCGGCACGGGGGATTTGTTCGCGGCCTGCCTTTGCGGATATCTCCTGCGCGGCGTTTCCCCGGAAGCCGCCATGCCGCGCATCATGGCCTTTCTGGAAGCCTGCCTTCGCTCCGCCCGGCTCCTTGCCCGCCCGCCGGAAGAAGGCGTGCCGTTTGAGCTGCATCTGGGTATGTTAATTGAGAATTGAGAATTGAGAATTGAGAATTGAACGCCTGCGCCTCCTTACCCTCGCAGCGCTCATGGCGGCGCTTATCACAGCGCTGACGATGTTCATCAAGCTGCCCTTTCCCATGACGAGCGAGGGTTACGTCCACTTCGGCGACGGCATGGTCTACATCGCCGCCTGCCTGCTGCCGGCGCCCTACGCGGTCGCCGCCGCCGTCATCGGCTGCGGCCTGGCCGACGCCCTGCCGGGCCTGTTTGGCTGGCTGCCCGCCACGCTCCTAATCAAAGCCTGCATGGCGCTGCTGTTTTCCTCCAGACAAAAAAAGCTGCTGGCCAGGCGCAATATTCTTGTCCTCCTGCCCGCCTGCGCCGTCAATATCGCGGGATACTACCTCTACGAGGGCTTCGTCTATAGCCAGTGGGCGGCGCTCGTGAGCGTCTTCGGCAACGTGATCCAATCCGGTATTAGCGTCGCGATGTTCCTTTTGCTCGCCGCGGCGCTGGATCGCCTGAAGGTGAAAAATAATCTTTTGAAATGGGATTAACGGTATGGAAAAACCAACCTATGAGTCTCCCTTGAATTCCCGCTACGCCAGCAGGGAAATGCAATATCTCTTTTCGCCGGATTTCAAGTTCCGCACCTGGCGCGGGCTGTGGATCGCACTGGCCGAGGCCCAGCTGGAGCTTGGCCTCGAAGCGGTCTCACAGGAGCAAATCGACGAGATGAAAGCCCACGCGGACGACATCAGCTACGAAGCCGCC
>Ga0123353_10001454_pt1 | contig 28961 bp, 27 predicted proteins | sample TergutLab28metaG_3_FD_92763 | JGI IMG/M metagenome (GOLD analysis project Ga0123353, IMG submission 92763) | Labiotermes labralis P3 segment gut microbial communities from Petit-Saut dam, French Guiana - Lab288 P3 | ecosystem: Host-associated > Arthropoda: Insects > Digestive system > Gut ...
CGAAATCGTAGATTTTGTGGGGTGTTAGCTTCGCCCCCAGGGCCATGCCGGCCGCGGCGCTGATCCCCTGCCCCAGCGAGCCCGTGCTCATGTCCACGCCCGGGCACAGCTTCATGCTCGGGTGCCCCTGAAGGAGGGAATCCTTCTTGCGCAGGGTTTTTAATTCTTTCACTTCGAAGAAGCCTCTGTGGGCCAGCGCGGCGTAGAGCACCGGCGCGGCGTGCCCCTTGCTGAGCACGAAGCGGTCGCGGCCCTCCCATTTGGGGTTTTGCGGGTCAATGTTCATCTGCTCGAAGTAAAGGTAAGTCAGCAGTTCCGCCGACGAAAGCGAGCCGCCGGGATGCCCGGCTTTGGCGTTGTATACACCCTCGATCACGCCCATACGGATAAGGCAGGCTAAGCGTGCAAGTTCCAGTTTGCGGGTAGGTGTCATCTATTCTCCTCCTGTTGCGATTTCTTCTTCGGATGTTTTATTCGTGCAATCAGCTTCTGGATAGCGCACATTAGGTAAGAATGTAAAAAAACTGAAAGGTTTTCTCGCCCAGCGCTTGTTGTCAGCCAACGTAACATGAGCTCGTGCTTGCCAATCAAACAGCCTCACCTCCACATACAATTTGTATGCCGGTACTTACTTTTTCCATGGCCAGCCCAGCCGCAGAAGCAGCGCCTTCGCATTGCGCCTGGCGAATTTGACGCACCGGACGACAAACATGCCGTTGAGCCTGTCCAGCTCGCTTTGCATTTTGGATACGCGCTTTTTGTAGCCCGCGATCTCCTTTTTGCCGCCCTCCAGTTGCTTTTTACAGGCCGCGAGCTCTTTTTGGCAAACCGAGAGCTCCTTTTTGCCGTCCGCGAGTTTGGCTTTGCAATCGGCGATTTGCTTGGCGTCTTTTGCCTTTTGCTTTCTGGCTTTCGCGTGCATCTCCCTGCTGGCGTACAGCCACGCGTCCAAGGTGTCCCGCATCAATCCGTATTGCCACTGGCGGGCCTGCGCCTCGCTGAAGGTAGTTTTTTTGATCGCTTCCACCGGCTCGTCCAGGTCCTTTGTTTCGGTAACGAAGCACCCGGCCCGTTCGATCAGGGACTGCCGCAGCGGCAGGTAATCCTCTTTGTTCGCGGGCGGATTGGCGAAATCATAATCGAACGCGCGATTGCAAAAATCCTGCTCGGAAACGCAGGGCAGCCAGGCGCTGTAGGGCGCCCAACGGGTGGCATTGCGCGCAAGGCCCAGGTCGAGAATCGGCACGATCGGGGTTTCCATGGCCAGGCAGGGCAGCGCCGCGTGCAGCCGGCTCGTGAGCACAATACGCGCGTTTTGATACAACGTAAGCAGTTCCCGCGCCTTTTCCATCCGCTGCTCAAAAGTCAAATCGGTGTTTTTGTAGTCGCAGACATGGGTTGCGTTCACGATTTCCAGGCCGGTATCTTTCAGGTATTCCCTTGCCTTCGCTTCCAGCGCCGGCTTTAAGTCCACCAGGCACGCGTAGGCGCCGGCATTGTCCGTTTTTTTCTGCCGGGGCAGGGTCAGCGTCAGGCAGCCGCTGAGGTAGTGCTCTATCCCGCAGGCCTCGAGGAGCTCCATCGTGGAGGCGTCGCGGCAGCCGACGGGCCCGTAGGCACGCAGATAGTCCCCGCCGATGCCGCCCAGCCAGTCCCGCTGCAGCGGCGAGCCTGAGGCATAGATATCCATTTCGTTGATGTGCATGCCGATGGGCAGGGGGTAGACGCATTCCGCCGGCGGCCAGTTCCACTTGCTCCACAGCCACCAGTGGCCCAGCAACACGCCCACCGGCTCGTTGCCGTTCGAAGCGAAATTATCGAGGCTCTCCCTTGTCAGGACATAGTCGACCCGGGGCAGCAGGTTCACGGCGGCGTAGGTCTGTATGTCGTCCCCGATGTTCAGCGTCGTTTTGTGGGTGATCACACCGTATTTCATAGCGCATAGACCAAAAATTCTGTATAGTAGTCAGGCAACTCCGCCTCGATCTCGACATATTCACCCGTGCGGGGATGCACAAACCCGATCAGCCTGGCGTGCAAACATTGCCCATTGAGGCGTTTGGCAGGCGGCTGCGGCCCATAGACCGGGTCCCCCGCCACGGGGTGGCCGATGTGGGCCATGTGCACGCGAATCTGGTGCGTGCGGCCTGTTTCCAGACGCAAGCGAAGATCTGCGAACTTATCATATTGCCTTACAAGAAAATAGTGCGTGCGCGCCGGCTTGCTGTTGCGCTGAGTAACGGCCATCTTTTTGCGGTCACGTTCGCTGCGGCCGATGGGGGCATCTACTGTGCCCTCGGGAGATTTCATGGTTCCGTGCACGATCGCCCTATACTCGCGTGTAAAGCTGTGCGCGGCGATCTGCCCGGCCAGGGCTGCGTGGGCGAAGTCGTTCTTCGCGACGATCAAAAGGCCGCTGGTGTCCTTGTCGATGCGATGCACGATGCCGGGACGCAGCACACCGTTGATCCCTGATAACTGGCCTTCGCAATGATGCAGCAGCGCGTTGACCATGGTATTCTCCGCGTGGCCCGGCGCGGGGTGCACCACCATGCCCCGTGGCTTGTTGACCACCAGCAGGTCCGCGTCCTCGTAGCGCACATCCAGGAGGATGTTCTCCGGCTTGGCCTCTATAGAAGATAGCTCCGCAAATGTGCAGACAAGCGCATCGCCCTCCCGCAGCAGCGCGCTCTTTTTCGCCGGCGCGCCGTTGAGCAGCACCTGCCCCTGCTCGATCATCCCCTGGGCGAACGCCCGGGAACGGCGCAGCAGATCGGCCAGGGTTTTGTCCAGGCGCGCGCCGTCAAAGTCCTCCGGCAGGGTAAATTGAGCCTGCATTATGGCTTCACCGCCGTTTTGCGCCTGCGGAATTCCGTCCATAGGATCCAGCCGGTCATCAGGACCACCCCACAGGTGATGCATATGTCCGCAAAATTGAATATAGCGAAGCGCATGAACAACAGCTCGATGTAGTCCACCACATAGCCCTGGGCCAGGCGGTCGATCAGGTTGCCCACGCCTCCGGCCAGGATCAGCGCCGTGGCGCACAGGGGCGCGGCCCCGCCGATTTTCCCGGCGAGCAGGGCCGCGACGCCCGCCAGCATCGCCAGCGCCGTAATGAGCGAAATCACGCGCATGGCCGCTTGGGAATCCCCGAACATGCTGAAGGAGATGCCCGTGTTCGCTGTGTAGCGCAGGCCAATCACCCCTGGCCAAAGCGCCTTCGGCTGGCCGGCGGGAGGCGCGAGGACCCAGCTCAACCGGACCTTGAGCAGCCGGTCCAGGTATACAAGCGCCGCCGCCGCGGCCAAAACCGCCAGGCGCGCCCATAGTTTCGGTTTCGGCATAACGATTCCCTTATACTCTTTTTCTAAGGGCGGCTGGCACGCCGCCCCTACGGCGCTATATCAGATGAATCCTCTCCTGCAGCGGCTCTTCCAGGGCCTCCAACTCCGCCAGGGGATCGGGAAGCAAAGGAGCAGGTTCGGGAGGGAAGAGCTCGGGGTCGGACTCCAGGCTGGGTACGGGCTCGGGTTCGGGAAGCGGTATCGGCGCAGGCGCCGGTACGGGCGCGGGCATAGGAGCAGGTATAGGCATGGAAACCGGCGTGGGTTCCGGTTCCGGCACAGGCTTGCCCGCGTCATCGAAGGGCAGCTTTTCAATGAACTCCATCTGCTGCGCCACGGCGTCGAGCAAATTGTTTCGGAAGCGCGCGCCCTCCTGCTTCAGGCGGGCGTATTCCATCTGCTCGCGCTGGGTTTCGGCCGAGATGCGTGTGAGCTCCTGCTGAGCCTTGCCGCGGGCCTCCTCGAAGAGGCTGTCCGCCTTGGCCCGGCTGTGGGCTATGATGTTCTCGCCATGGGCCTGCGCCTCCAGCAGGAGCTTGTCCACCTCCCGCTGCGCCTGCGCGGTGAGCCGGCCGGCCTCCTCGCGGGCCGACCTGCGCTGCCGTTCGGCGTCGTCGCGGGCCTCCCGCAGCAGGCGCGCGCTGTCCTCCTGCGCCTGGGAGGTCAGGCCGTCGGCTGTCTTCTGTGCGACGATCATCGTCTTCTGGATCAACTCCCGCTCCGCGCGCAGCTGGTTGAGGGCGTTGGCCAGGGCCTCCACGCGCTGGTAGAGCTCGTCGTTGCTCTTTTTCAGCTCCGCCGCGCTGTCGCTGGCCTTCTGGAAGGACTTGACCACATCCTCGACATATTCGTCCACCTCGTCGCTGCGATACAGGCCCTTGCCCGCGCTGCGGAAATGATGTTTCTTGATCTGTTCCGGCGTCAGCATATGCTACACCCGCTCTCTCTTGTTATATGATGATATCAATAAATGTGCGGGCGGCTTGCTAGCCGCCCCTACAGCTGGCAAAATCCATCAATCGTCGTAAATGCCCTCGACGCTGCCCTTCACCTCGTCGAAGAACTCGCCGTCGGAGCTGACCCCTTTGGGGGTGATCATGAACACGCGCCCGGCGATGCGCTTGACCATGCTCGAGCAGGCGTAGGCCACCCCGCCGATGAAATCCAGCACGCGGCGCGCGGTCTCGTCGTCGCAGCTTTCCAGGTTCAGGATGACGATCTTGTGCTCGGTCATGCGGTCGGCCACTTGGGTGGCCGTGGTGAAATCCTTGAGGCGCTTGAAGATCACATAGGCCTCGCCCGAACCGGCCGCGCCGCCCAGCCCCGTGCCGCCCGCGCCGAACCCGCCGCCCGAGCCCCCGCCCGAACCGCCGCCAAATTCCCGCGGGGGAGGCGTTTCACGCGCGGGATAGCTGCCGGTGGCGCGGGTAAAACCGGCGCCGTCGCCCCCGCCCGCCTTGGGGCCGCCGCCCGCGGCATTGGCTCTGGCCTGCGCTCTGCCGGCCATATCAATCACGTTGTCCTTGCGAGCCGCGCCGCGGGTCTGGGGCCGGCGGGCATAGGTGCCGTCCAACGCGTCTTCCTTTTCCTGTGCCGGCAGCGCCTTTGCCGGCTCCCGCGCGGTATAGGCCTCGTCGGTGACCGCGTCGCCCCGAAACATTCTGTCCAACCAGCCCTTCTTTGCAACCTTCGCTCCCATATGTGTGCCCTCCTATCGGTAAATACGTTCGCCGAAAATCGCCGATCCCACGCGCACGAGATTGGCCCCCTCCGCGATCGCCAGTTCATAGTCGCCGGACATGCCCATGGATAGTATATCTATATTATCCCTGTTTTTAGCCCGAATGTCAAGAAACAGCCGGAACATTTGAGAAAAAAACTTTCTTGTTTGACAGTCTTCCTGCAAAAAGGGGGGAACTGTCATCAAACCGCGCACGATAATCCCGGGAAATGCCGCGATTTCGTCCAGAGCCGCCTGCGTATCCTCCGGCAAAAAGCCAAATTTCGCGGGGTCCCGGCCGATGTTGACCTCCAGCAGCACGGGCATCTGACTGCCCTGTTTCGCGCATTCCTTCGAAATTTCCCGCGCGATGCGCACCGAATCCACCGACTGGATCATATCCGCGCAGGCCACGGCCTTGGCGGCCTTGTTGCTCTGCAGGTGGCCGATCAGGTGCAGTTCGCAGTTCCGCCCCAACGAAACTGCGGTTTCGTCGGGGACCTCGGAGAACAACGCACTTCGTTTGCGTACCAATTCCTGCACTTTGTTTTCGCCCAGCAGGCGCGCGCCGGCGGCAATCGCCTCGGCGATTACGGGCTCTTCGATGGTCTTTGTCACGGCCATGAGACGCACTTCGCCCGGCTGCCTGCCCGCACGCAATTCGGCCTCCCGCACACGCTCGAGCACGCGCTCGTAGTTCTCCCGCAGCGCCATGTCACACCACCTTTCCCGCCACCAGAACGGTGTCGTGTATCTTCAGCCCCTGGCCCCTCTGCTCGCGGTAGGCGAACTCCTCCCCCTTGAGGATGAGGACGCCGTTCTTCTGCTCGAAGCCGAGGTCTTTGCCGGTGACGATCGTCTCGTTGAACAGGGCGCGCCGTACGGTCACCACGCTGGCGGGCCCATCTGGCTCGAGGGGCTTCACATTGGTCTCGGCCACAAGCACCAGATCCTGCCCGATGATCAGCAGCTTGTTTTCCGTCGGCCGGGTGACGGACTGCACCTTGCCCTGCACAGTGACGCGGTCGCCCTCCACCGCCTGCGCCTCGTTCTGGCGGCCCCAGGCCACCACCGCTTTCGCGCCGTCCTGGTAGAGCACATCCACCTCGCGCAGCTGCAGCTGCCCCGCCCGCACGATGTATACCGCCGTATAGGGCCGCCTGGCCTGGCCTTCGCCCTTCTCCAGGAAACGCAGCGCCGCCGAGGGGATCGTCAGCCCGTCCACCACGTCCATGACGATCTCCGCGTTGGCGCCCCGCAGGCGCTGGATGGTGTCATCCTTCTCGTCGCAGGAGAACAGCGCCACGGCCTCCTCGCCGCCACGGCGGATCCGCTCCACCTTCATGGTGAATTCACGCGCGCTTTCCTGGGGGAACAATACCTGATATTTCGCGCCCTCCTCCAGCTGCTGCGCCTGCCCGCCGGGCAGCACCGCCGCCATATACCAGCGAAAACCGGTGACTAGCTTGCCCATAGGGCTGACAGCCGTGGGCGGTTGATCCAGCAGGGCCTGCAGGTCCTCCGGTGAATAGACTTCCATCAGCGCAGCCGGGGTGAGCACCCGCTCCAGGCCGTCCGCGGACGGGTAATACACCCCGCTGCCAGGGGCCTCCAGCTGCGCACAGCCCGAGACGTCCGTCTGGGCGCGCAGGTCCGCCAGCTGCCTCTGCGTCTCGGCAATCTCGCCCGAGAAATCCACGGGCCGCCCCAGCGCCGCCTCCAGGGTGGTAGCGCGGTGCAGGAACAAATCCTGCTGAGCGCCCAAACCCGCGCAATCGCCGCTGTCCAGGGCCTTGAGAAAATCCATGAAGCACTCGTCCACCTGCCGCCCCAGCTGCCCGGCGTTGAGGGCCTGGTAGCTCTTTGCCTCCTCGGCGTCCCGCAGCCAGCGCAGCCGCTGCTCCAGCACACGTTGGCGGCTGAGGGCCTGCGCATCGTTGCCGTCCCGGCATACCAGGGCGTAGGGCTGCCCCGCGCCCACGCGCGTGCCGGGCTCCGTGAGAGTAACAACCACGCCATCCGCGGCACCCGGCAACGGTATTTCATCGCGCGTGAAAGTGACCTGCGCCTCGATGCGCACCGGCAGCTGCTCATAACCCGCCAGCGCCGTCACCCAGTGCTTCGCGTGCCCAAGCACGCTGTCGCCCAGCACCGCCAGGCCCCAGATGAGCAGCACGGCCGCCGCCGTACCGAAGAAAAATTTCTTCCAGTGCAGGCGCAGCACCGCCAGCGGCTGGGTCTCTTCCCCCGGCGGCGCGGGGGCCACCCCCGACGGTGCGGGGGATTGGTATGGTTTTTTAGACTTCATAATGGCCTCCGACTTAAATGAGAAATAAGAATGCAGAAATGGGGGTGCGGTATTGGACTCGGGACGTCCAGAAGGCCGTCCCCTACAGGTTTTGCGCGAATTCCAATGCTTGCTTCAGCAGATTGCCGTCTTCAAAATATAATTCAACGCAGTTGCCCTGCTTTTGCTCGTTCCATTCCCGCGCCATGCGCCGGAACCAGCTCAACTGCCGTTTGGCATAGCGCCGGGTTTCACGCTTGAGGCTCTCCACGGCCTCCTCCAGAGTGCACTGACCAAGGAAATAGAGTTCCAACTCTTTATGACCTATCGCCTGGGCCGCCGTACTTCTTGCCTCTTGCCTCTTGTCTCTGGCTTCTTGCAACAGGCCCGCCTTCAGCATCTGCTCTACCCTCCGGTCAATGCGGTCATACAGACTCTGCCGTTCGCGGGCGTTGAGGAAGAGCATGCGCGCGTCGTAGGGGGAGGGCGTGCGCCGGGAGCGCAGGTTCTGCTCGGTCAGGGACACACCAGTTGAGTGATACAAAGCAAGGGCATGCGATATTCGTTTTTGGTCGTTCGGGTGAATTTTTTCCGCGGCTATCGGGTCAATCGCCTGCAGCTCCTGCCATGTGCCTGTGTTGTTTTGCTCAAATTCGCCTTCGGTGTAATTGAGATTCTCCGTCACAGCCTGGATATACAGGCCGGTTCCGCCGCAGAGTATAGGCAGCTTGCCGCGCCGGGAAATCTCCTGTATGGCCGCGTGGGCCAGGGGGGCGTACTGCGCCACGGAGAAGCGCTCGCCCGGCTGCGCAATGTTGATCAAATGGTGCGGCACGCCGCGCATTTCCTGCGCTGTAGGCTTGGCCGTGGCAATCTCCATACCCCGATAGATTTGCATGGAATCTGCGGAAACCACCTCGCCGTTCAGAGCCAGCGCGATTTCTATGGCCAGCGCAGTTTTTCCGCTGGCTGTTGGGCCAGCTATAACCAGAAGGGGTACACTTGGTTTGTTTACGGAGACGCACAGCCGTGCGTCTCTACATTCATCTCCCAAACTTCTTCTCTATCTCCCTTTTTGTCATCGTTACAATCACGGGGCGGCCATGGGGACAGTGGCGGATCTCCGGCATGGCCAGCAGTTTTTCCACAAAGCGCCCGCGCTCGTAGGAGGTGGTGGAGTCGCCCGCCTTCACCGCCGCGCGGCACGCCGCCGAGTGGAAAATCCAATCAAGGGCCTGGGTTGTCAGGTCGCTCCGCTGCGCCAGCAGATAACCCGCGATCTCGGCCGCCTGGGCGTTCAGGTCCGTCCCCACCAGCAGCAGCGGGCACTCCCGCAGCGCCGCGGCGTCCGCGCCGAACTCCTCCACCAGGAAGCCCGCCTGTTCCAACAGTACTTTGTGCTCCAGTAGGGCGGCGGTCTCTTCGCGGCTGAGACTCAGCGGCAGCGGCTCCAGCAAAACCTGCCGCCGCGCTTCGCCCTGTTCGGATTTCAGGCGCTCATAGATAATACGCTCATGCGCGGCGTGCTTATCAACAAGCAACAGCTCGTTGCCGGTTTCGACCAGAAAATAAGTTGAGAAAGCCTCACCTATCACTTTACAAACTGGGGCCTGCGGAACCGGCTGCGGCTGCGATTTGATCACAGGTTTGATGATAAGCGAGGGCTCGTCCCGCTCGGGGGCGATGGGGTTGGAGAACTCGCCTGGGTCGCATAAAAAGGAAGGCTGTAGGGGTGGCGTGCCAGCCGCCCGCGATATAAACAAAGGCATTTCTTGAAGTTTGTTTGAATGCGCGGGCGGCTGGCACGCCGCCTCTACAGGCCCTGCGATGTTTGCATTGAGCGCCGCGACGGCGCTCTGATACACCGCCGAGAATACCGGGCGGTCGTCGGCAAAGCGGACCTCTGTTTTGGCGGGGTGCACATTGACGTCCACCAGGCCGGGCAGGATGGTGATATATAGCACGCATGCGGGGAATTTACCTGCCATAAGGCTGTATTTATAGGCTTCGCCCAAAGCGGCGGATGTCGTGGGGCACTTGATATACCGTCCGTTGAGGAAGAAGTACTGCATGTTGCGGTTGGGCCGCGCGGCGGCAGGCTCGCAGACAAAGCCGGTAACCTCTACGCCACCGTGCGCGTTTTTCACGCCCAATAGGGTTTCATAAAAGAGTTTGCCCAGCACCGCGCGCACCGCGCCGCCGGGATTCCCATCCCCGGGCGTCTGGAAGACCTGCTTACTCTCGCGGATGAAGGTGAAGGCCACGTCCGGGCGGCTGAGGGCCAGGCGCTCCAGGGTTGCGCCCACGAAGTTGCCCTCGGTGACGTCCTTCTTGAGGAATTTCATACGGGCGGGCGTATTATAGAACAAATCCCGCACGATAAATGTCGTACCCACGGGGCAGCCCGCGTCGTCGAAGGAGAGCTCCTCCCCGGCGGCGATCTTATAGCAGAAGCCGTGCTCCTCCCCGGCTGTCCTGGACAACACCTGCACTTTGGACACCGCCGCGATGCTGGCCAGAGCCTCGCCGCGAAAGCCCAGGGTCAATATGCTTTCCAGGTCGCCGGCGCTGGCGATTTTGCTCGTGGCGTGGGGCAGGAATGCCTTGCGGGCGTCCTCCCGGGCAATGCCGCCGCCGTTGTCCGCCACGCGGATATACCGCACCCCGCCGCCGCGTATTTCCACCGTGACGGCCGTGGCCCCGGCGTCCAGGGCGTTCTCGCACAGCTCCTTGACCACCGAGGCAGGGCGCTCGACGACCTCACCCGCGGCGATGAGATCGGCAACGTGCTTGGGGAGGACTTGGATGGGCATGGGAACCTCCAATGCACAATTTACAATGCACAATGCACAATTATCTGCGATTTGAAGTTTTTACGATTGAGATAAGCAGACGATTCAATTCCGCAATCGGCCATAATGTTTGAGTATTCGCCTTTGCTCAAATAATTTGTTTCGCATAACAGTTCCAACCAGTATTCGCTCTCCGCTGCTTCTTTTAGCGCTATATTCATTTTGGATACAAAATCTTTCTCGCTCTGCGCCCTGTTCGTTTCTCTTATATTTGCGCCTATACTTGTTCCGCTTCGTAATAGTTGTTTTGACAAACTCTCTTTTGCTCTCGACCAAATACTGATACAATTTAATCCGCACCGGGTGTAATTCCCCGCCGTCTTGCGGCGCACGGGGGCCGGGGCTTGTCCCGGGGTTCATACCTTTCATTAACCCGGATTGCAAACGTTTTGCTCTTTACCATAACAGCATTCTCAAGCCATGTCGTTCGCTCCAATTGTGCATTGTGCATTGTAAATTGTGCATTGTCATATCTCCCTCGCCCGCTTTATCAGCTCATATAATCTCGTCAGCGCCTCGATGGGCGTAAGCGTATCCGCGTCAATCGTTTTGATTTCTTCCACCAGCGTCTGGCCCTGCAAATCGGACAGGTTATACCCGGTTTCGTCCACGGCCAACACGGCGGCCTGACCCGTCGCCGAAAGCTTCGCGATTTCCTGCTGCTCCAGCTCCTTCAAAACAATTTTCGCGCGCTTGATGACGCTCTCCGGCACGCCCGCAAGCTTGGCTACCTCGACGCCGTAGCTGCCGTCCGCCGCGCCGCGCACAATGCGCCGCAGGAAGGTGATCTCGTCGCCGCGCTTCTTTACCGCCACGGCGAAATTCCGCACGCCGTCAACAGCGTTCTCAAGCTCCGTCAGTTCATGATAGTGTGTGGCGAAGAGGGTTTTCGCGCCCAGCTTCTTCGGGCTTGCGGCGTGCTCCAGAACAGCCCGGGCGATGCTCATGCCGTCGAAGGTTGATGTTCCCCGCCCGATTTCGTCGAAAATGATTAAGCTCTTCGCCGTGGCGTTTTTGAGGATGGATGCCACCTCGTTCATCTCCACCATGAAGGTGCTCTGGCCGCTGGCAAGGTCGTCCGAGGCCCCCACCCGGGTGAAGATGGCGTCGAGCAAACCTATCGTCGCGCTCTGTGCGGGCACGAAACTGCCCACCTGGGCCATCAGGGCGATGAGCGCCACCTGCCGCATATAAGTGGATTTGCCCGCCATGTTCGGCCCGGTGATCACCATGCAGCGGCAGCCGGTCTGGTCCATGCGCGTGTCGTTGGGAACGAAGGGGTGATCGCTGAGCATTTGCTCCACCACGGGGTGCCGGCCCTCGAGGATCTCAATCGCGCTGCCCATGGTCACCTCAGGCCTGCAATATCCCCGCGCGCTCGCCACATCGGCGAAGGAGCACAGAGCGTCCAGGGCGGCCGCCGCGCCTGCCCCGCGCCGAACCCGGGTGTATTCCCCCGCCAGGGCCTCGCGCACCTGGGAGAAAATCTCGTGTTCCAGCTTCACCGCGCGCTCATTCGCGCCCAGGACTTTCGCCTCCAGCTCTTTGAGCTCCTGGGTAATATATCTCTCACAGCTGGCCAGGGTCTGCTTGCGCACATAGTGATCGGGCACCAGCTCGCGGTAGGAATTGCTGACCTCTATGTAATAGCCAAACACGCGATTATATCCGACTTTGAGCTTTTTGATGCCGGTTTTCTCCTGCTCGCCGGCCTGGATTTTCGCAAGGTACCCTTTGCCGTCGCGCTCAATGGTCCGCAGCTCGTCCAGCTCGGGATAATACCCGTCGCGTATCATGCCGCCCTCACGCACGGAGTAGGGGGGCTCGTCCAAAATGGCGGCTTCGATGAGCTCGCACAGGCGGTCCATGGGATCGATCGCACCTGCCAGTTGCCTGAGATAATCGCTTCGCGCACCACGCAGGGCGTCTTTCAGCCGCGGCAAAAGCCGCAGGGAAGCCGAAACCGCGCGCAATTCCCGGGCGTTGGCCGTCTGGTACACCACTCGGGACATCAGGCGCTCCAGGTCGTGCATCTCGGACAGGGCCTCCTGGATGTCCAGGCGCAAGTCTGTCTCCTCGAGCAGCTCCTGCACGGCGTTCAGGCGCTTGGTAATGCGCGGCAGGTGCACCAGCGGGCGCTCCAGCCAGCTGCGCAGCAGACGCTTGCCCATGGCCAAGCGTGTTTTGTCCAGGACCCATAGCAGGCTGCCGCGCTTTTCGCGGCCCCGCAGGGTTTCGCAGAGCTCCAGGTTGCGCCGGGAGGAGGCGTCCAGCCGCATGAACTGGGATTCGCTGTAGCATTCCACGCTGTGGATACTGCTGCGGCCCTGGCTCATCTGCGCTTCTCGTAGATAGCGCAGGCAAGCGCCCAGGGCCCGCAGTGCAAGGGGCTCTTTGAGCAGCCCCGTATGCTCCAGATAGTCTTTCTTGAAGTGCCGCAGGACCTGCGCCGCACAGTCCGCCGGGTCGAATTCACTATCTTCGCACACATCGATTGTGGCCGCGCCGCGCTGGTTGAAGAATTCCCGCAGGCGTTTATTTTCAGCGACGGCGGCGTTCATGCGCACTTCAGTTGGGAGATACTTCGCCAGTTCATTCACAATTTTGCCGGACAGGTCGCGGCCCTCCAATTGGGTTGCCTCCGCCGCGCCGGTGGAGATATCGCAAAAGCATAACCCAGCTTGCTGGATTTGCCGGCTGGCGTCGCCCTCCAACAGGATGCAGCACAGGTAGTTGTTCTTGCCCTCATCGAGCATATCGCTTTCGATCACCGTGCCGGGGGAAATCACACGTATGACCTCGCGCTTGACAAGACCTTTGGCCAGGGCGGGGTCCTCCGTCTGCTCGCAGACGGCCAGCTTGTAGCCCTTCTGCACCAGCCGGGCGATGTAGCCGTCCGCCGCGTGGAAGGGCACGCCGCACATTGGCGCGCGCTCGGGCAGGCCGCAGTCCCGCCCGGTGAGCACCAGGTCCAGCTCCCGGGATACCAGCTGCGCGTCCTCGAAGAACATCTCGTAGAAGTCGCCCAGGCGATACATCAGGATGGCGTCAGGGTATTGCGACTTGATGTCCCAGTACTGCCGCATCATGGGCGTCAATTGCGTGTAGTCCATCACGTCCCCACTTCAATGCATATTCGCGTGTTATGGCGGGCGGCTGGCACGCCGCCCCTACAGCTGCTAATCCCACATATACTATATATTGTATCAGAAACCCCCGGCAAACGCAAGAGGTTTGACGGGGGTTTTATAAAAAAACTCTAAGAGCTTTAGGAACTCAAAGTAAAGTCGGTAATTACCGCCCAAAACTTTGTTTTGAGGGTCGGATCACCCTCCCTTATGCCCACATTAATCATTACTATAAATTGGCCAAGCGTAGTCAGGCCACTTAACGCTGACAAATCCATTCCATCAAAAGAACCGCTTTGCAAATATATATGCCCATCTTTCGTAACACTGCATCCGTCTCGTCCTTTCGATTTTTCGCTGAACAGTTCTATTAATTCGTTGATTTTTTTCTTATCCACTTCTTTTGAAAACAGATATGTAATATCTTCATTGGCAAACAGTTTTTCGCATAATTCGTAAAGAACCATGCTTTCCTCAAAGGTGCCGGCCTCTTCAGCGGTAATTTCAATACCGCGAGGTTCTTTGCTGCCCCCGCATGCCGCCGCGCACAAAAACAGCATCGCCGCCAGCAGAACCGCCAATAGTTTCTTCATAAATTTCTTTCCTTTCCAGAATTGAATGAAACCATTATAACCATGGATAGGCATGAATGTAAACCCCCAAAAAGCAAGTTCTAATTTTTGACTAAATTTTCAGGGGGGGGGGGGTGATTTTTGTTTGATTTGACGAAATTTGTGCAGATTGCACAAGGACAGCCCTCAGCCGCAGCCCTTGCAGCCGCCGCAATTCCCGCCCCCGCAGCCCGCCTGTTCCGGCTCGAAGCTGGAAGGATCCTCCCCCTGCGCGCACCCTTGCAAGTAAGCCGTCATCCATTGCAGCAACGCGTTGAGAGCCTCCGCCGCCGCGTGGTACTCCATCATGTGCTCGTTGCCCATGATCTCGTCGTACAGCGCGTCGAACCGCCGGTTGTAGTCCTTCATGAGGGCCACGTCGGCGTCGTCCTTCTTCGCGGCCTCATGCCTGTACTGCATGCGCAGCAGGTCGAGCGCCTGTAGCTGCTCGTTCAGGGCCGTGTCGGCGTCGTTGGTCTCCTGCGCCGCCACAAAGCGCACGTAGGGAGGAGACAGCTGCAATGCCGCGCCAAGTTCGCGGGTCAGTTGTTGGATGTCTTGCATGGTGTGTCTCCTTTATACTGCTATCTGTAGGGGCGGCATTCTTGCCGCCCGCAATAAAAAGCATATTTTTTCGGGTGGCAAGAGCGTCACCCCTATAGGCTTAATTCGCCATCCAGCAGCCAGTTCCTCGCCTGCGTGATTTTCACCTGCGCGAATTGCCCGATCAGTTCCTCCGGGCCGTCAAATTCGATGATCTGGTTGCCGCCTGTCCTTCCCATCAAGGCCAAGCGTTTGCCTGAGGCAACTCGCTTGCCTTTGCCCTCGCATAGCACGCGCTCAGTCTGCCCCACCATGGCGGCGCAGCGTTTCGCCGCGATGCTTTCTTGCAGGGCCGTGAGCTCCTGGAACCACCGCACCTTCTCCCCATGGGGAACGGGATCGGGCAGGGTTGCCGCGCGGGTGCCCTCCCGGGGGGAGAAGATGAACGTGAACAGCGAGGTGTACTGCGCCTGTTCCACCAGGGCGAGGGTCTCGCGGAATTCCTCATAGGTTTCGCCGGGGAAGCCCACGATCACGTCGCCGGTGAGGGAGAGGCCGGGCATAACCTGGCGGGCATAACGCACGACCTCCAGGTACTGCGCGGCGGTGTATTTTCGGTTCATCTCGCACAGGATTCTGTCGCTGCCGCTTTGCACCGGCAAATGCAAATGCCGTGCGATGTGCCGCCCTTCGGCCATGGCGTCCAGCAGCGCCGGGCCGCAGTCCTTGGGATGGGAGGTCATAAAGCGCAGCCAGTAGCCGCCCTCCAGCTTGTCCAGCTCGCGCAGCAGGCGGGGGAAATCGTAATGATCGGATTGATAGGAGTTCACATTTTGCCCCAGCAGGGTGATGTCCCTGTAGCCAGCCTCGATGAGCTCGCCGGCTTCCTCCAGAATCGCAACCGGCGCGCGTGAGCGCTCGCGGCCCCGCACAAGGGGCACCACGCAGTAGCTGCAATAATTGTCGCAGCCATACATCACCGGCAGCCAGGCCTTGAAGGCGCTTTCGCGCCGCATGGGCAGCCCCTCGGCAATAGACCCAGGCTCGTCGGCGACGTCCGTCACGCGCCGCCCGGTGGTATACAGGCGATAGAGGAGCTCCGGCAACCGAAATACCGCGTGGGTGCCGAAGATCAGATCGATGAAGGGGTAGTGCGTCCGGAGCTTTTGCGCCATGTTGGCCTGCTGCGGCATGCACCCACACAATGCGACACGCATTGTTGCGCTGCCCTGCCGCAGAGTTTTCAGGCGTCCCACGTTGCCCAGCGCGCGGTCCTCGGCGTGCTCCCGGATCGCGCAGGTGTTCAGCAGCACGAAGTCGGCCCCGGCGGGGTCGTCGCAAAAGGAGAAGCCCATCTGCGCCAGCATGCCCCGCATGCGTTCGCCGTCGGCCTCGTTGCCCTGGCAGCCGTAGGTACGCACAAAGGCCACCGGCGGCCGCCCGAACCGGTCGGCCAGCAGCTCCCGCACAAGGGCGGCGTATTCCCTTTGCCGGGCAAGCGCTTCCGGCGCAACGGTTGACGGCACTACAGTCTCCTCCATAGTAGTATTACAATATATTGTATCACAAAATCCCGGCAGACACAAGACCTGCCGGGAAATATTTTGTAAATTTTTATTTTAGTCTATCAGCACCCGCCCCAGAGAATCCACCAGCACATATACGCCATAGCCGCTTTTGCTGTCCTTCGCATAAAACGTTTTAGTGCAGAGCAATTCTCCCGCCGCGTTGTAGCGGCTGTAGATAAGGTCCACCTTGGGAATGAAACTGCTCACCGAAGGAGGGTGTCTTAACGCACCTACAATCGCATAACCGCCGTCGTCCAGCGCTGTAATGCCGCCAACGAAACCATAGCCCGTATTAAGCTCCGTTTTTTGCTTCCAGTCCGCGCTATAGAGATACACAGGGTCCGGCGTATCGTAATCCCTGGTATAGAAGCTAATCATCCAACGGCCATCCTTCAGCCTTGCCACGCTGTTGGGCATCTGACCCTCAAAGGTCGCGCTGTGGATCAGGTTACAGTCATAATCGATCTCATAAAGGAGGCCGTATTCGAACCAGTCCCCATCATGGCCGCTGCCCCGATAGGCCTGACCATAGAGCAGGACTTGATTCGTCTTCGAGAAAAACGCGACTTGTGGATATTGATTTTTCTTCAGGTCAAAGCGCGCCAGCGGGCGAAGGTCCGAGTCAAGCCGCGCCAGGAACGAGCGATTACCGATGCTGCCATCCAGCCAATAGTCGTTTCTCTCCCCGGCCCAGCCCCTGCTTACAGATAATCCGGGTATTTCCGTGTAGGGCTCCGGACCCCGCACTTCACCGGCGGCAGAGATGCGCCAGAGCAAACAATGCGCATAGGAGTCGCCCATACCGCTCCCAAAAGCAAAAACACCGCCTGCGCGGTCGGGTAAAAAAACCTCCGGGGCAGAGAAGTCATCGCCCACCTGCCTGCGCCAGAGCTCGTTGCCACCGCCGTCAAGCGCGGTATACTCGCGTCTCATGCCTTTGAGCAAAATCAGGTCATCGCCCACGGGGATCACGCCCTCAGAATACCCCTTGACCTCATAAGTCCAGAGCGCCTGCCCTTCGCTGTCCAACAACGATATTGCAGCCATTTCATCCTGCTGGTCGTAGCTCTGCGCAAGGTAGCCGCCAGGAAAAGGTACAGCGAAGGATACTTCACCCTGCACATCCATTCGTATGACTTCCACCTGGTCAACCGCCGTCTGTTCCTCCTCCGGCATAATGCCCTGCAATTCCCCCTGCCCGCACCCCGCGCACACCAGCAGCAAAACCATCACCAAAACAGCAAGTTTTTTCATGACATTTTCCTCCGTCTATAGGACTCCTTTCCCAGGACAAACGTTACAAAATTACTTTCTCTCTTGCGATTTCACATATTCCATGCTATAATTATCCCAACAATACAAGTAGGAGGAGTAATATGTCGCATTTCCTGATCGCGGGCGCGGGGCACGGGGGGCTTTGCGCGGCGCTCCATCTGGTGAAGGCCGGGCACCGCGCCACCGTACTCGAACGGCAGCGGGAAGCCGCAATGGGCTACGACTGGACCGATACGGTGGACATCGACGCGCTGGAGCGCAACGGTTTTACTCCTTTGCCGGAGGCAAGCCGGCACAGGGCCCATAGCATGACCATGATCAACCCGAACAAGCGCTTTCCCCAACCCCCGGGCAGCAGGCCGCCGACAGATATCCACGCGGAGCGCAAGGAATGGCTGGCCATCATGTTGCGGGACTGCCGCGAGGCCGGCGTGGAGTTCGCGTTCGGGTCGGAAATCCTGGGGCCCATGATGGAGGGCGACAGGGTTGCCGGCCTGCGCGCGCGCCTGGATGGGGCGGAACAGGAGCTTCCGGCGGACATGGTCATCGACGCGGCCGGCGTGGATTCCCCCGTGCGCATAGGGTTGCCGGCGCGCCTCGGAATCCCCGGCGCCCTGCCGCGGGAACAGCTGTTTTACGCGTGGCGCGGCTTTTTCGAGCGTCTGCCCGGCCCCGACCCGCAAGGTATCTACAACCTGTACTTCAGCCACCAGGGCCGCAAGGGACTGTCTTGGGTGATTACGAATCCGGGGTATATGGACGCGCTTGTAGGGAACATGGGCCGGCCCCTGCCCGAGGCGGAGCTTGAGGAAGCCCTGGCGGATCTGCGGGAAGACAACCCCCTCGTAGGGGAACAGCTGCTGCGCGGCGGCGGGCAGGCGGCGCCCATCCCGGTGCGGCGGCCCCTGGGGCTGATGGTCGCGGACGGCTATGCCGCCGTGGGAGACAGCGCCTGCATGGCCGACCCCTTCAGCGGCTGCGGCATATGCGCCGCCATGGACCAGGGGAATCTGCTGGCCCAGGTGTTATTGGCATGTCAGGGAAACTACACCCTGCCGAAGCTCTGGGAATACCAGGTCCGCACGTTCTGCGAGCTGCAAGCGCAGCAACGCGCCGTCACGGAAGTGATGCGCTGCGTATTGGTCGGGCTGCGCCCGAAAGAGATCGACCTGATGTTCGAACGGGGCCTCATGTCCATGCGCGGCGGCGTCAAGGGGGTCAAAGGCGTGCTGCGTCTGCTGCGCAACATAGACCACCCGCGGATGCTGTGGAAGCTGGCGCAGATCCCAATGCGCGGCAAGGCCGTCTGGGCCATCGTGCGCCGCATGCCCGCAACATATGAGCCCGCCGCCGTGGCCGCGTGGGTACGCGATTACGAGGGCTGCAGGATGTGCTGAAGCAGGTCTCTCGCGCTGAACTCCATAATGATGGGGCTCCCGTGGCCTACCAGCGAGGCGACGGGGTCCTTTTTGACTTTCACCCGCCGCATCCCCAATTTCGTGTACAGCCGGATGGCGGTCTCGTTCTTGGAGAGCACCTCGAAGGTGTAGCGCTCGTAGGGCAGGGTTTCGCAGACATAGCGGAACATGGCGGTCCCGATGCCCCGGCCCCGGAACGCCGGGTCCGTGGTGAGGTAGTCCAGGTAGCCCAAGGAGGGGTCCTCCACATGCGGTTTTGCCAGGATGGGGGCCGCGAACCGGTAGACCAAGCGCCCCTTAAACCGCCCGATCACCCGCAGGCAGTCCTCTTTGCGCATGTTGACCGGCTGCCTCTCGTGCGTGCCGCAGGAAAGAAACCCAACGGGCCTGCCCTCGATGAGGCAGACCCAGGCCATACCGGGGTCGAAGGAGGCCATAAACAGCTCCCGCAGCTTGGCCTTGTCCTTCGATATGGGTGAAAAAATGAAGTAGAATCCCTCGGCGAACATGTCGAAGGCCTGCGAGGCCTGGGTATCGGTGAGTTCGGACAGGGGTTTGATGATGTGTTCCATGACGCGCCTCCTTATGGACAGCAATTATACAATAACCGGCGGGGCGTCCTGCGTTTTTCTGGCATCCAGGTCCGCCAGAATATCCTCGTACGCCTTCTCGTCCAGCTTGAATTTCGTCTTGTATATCCAGTAGCCGCAAAGGCCGATCAGGGAGGGGAGCGCCACCAGGCACAGCAGCAGCGCTAAGGCCTTGCCCTGGGGTACCGCGTCGATGATCGTCTGTATTTTCGCCAGCTTCTCGTCCGGGGTGATGAGCAACTTGTCCGCCGCGTTCTCCAGCTCCGAGATGTCCTTATTGAGAGTGGTTATCCCCAGGGCCAGAAAGACAATCATGTTGATCAGCTGTGTGAAAGCGGAGGCCATCTGGGTCATTAGGGGGCGCATGGCGAAGATGAGGCCCTCGCTGCGCCGCCCGGTCTTCATTTCGTTGTATTCCACGGTGTTGGCGATGTCGATGAACATCGTCTGATAGATCGCCACGGTGCCCGCGGTGCTGAACAGGCTGGCCGAGGAGAACACCACGAAGCTGGGTATCCAGGAGGGTTCCCTGGGGATCACGCCGGAGAGAAGCATGATCGCGGCGCCCGCCGCCAGGGCCATGACGGCCAGGAAGAGAAAACGCCTGCGGGAGATGCGCGCCAGAATGCGGGGCAGGAAAAAGGTGACGAAGATGGTGGATACGCCGCCGAACAGCGAAAGCGTAAAGAGCATGCCGTTGTAGCCATACACCAGGTATATGTAGGCCATCGAGATACCCGCGTTGAATATCCCGGAGATGATCCCCTGCAGCAACAGCACCAGGGATGCCCACAGCAGCTGGTCATTGCCCAGTACGGTCTGTACTGTCGCCTTAAAGCCGATTTTTTCGCCGGCGTCCCCTTCGGCCGGAGCCTCGGCGGCGGCGCCCTTCACGCCCACAAGGGTGATGGACTGGAAGCCGACCAGGCAGGTGACCGCCACGATGGCGCAGACCATATAGGCCCGCACGGCGCTGCCTCCGATGGTGTATTTCCCGGCGGTGATGACGGGCACCAGGACCATGACGGGCGCCGAACCCAAGCCAGCGCAGATGTTGGACAGGGATACCAGGCGGTTGCGCTCGTCGGGCTGGCTGCTCAGGGCAGGCAACATGCCCCAGTAGGAGATGTCGTTGAGGGAATAGGTGATACTGAACATCACATAGCCCACCGCAGCGAAGCCCACAAAGGCCCAGCCGGTAATGGGCAGGGTGAACACCAGCACGACGTCGATGGCGGCCCCGATCATGCCCGCGAAGATCCAGGGCTTGAACTTCCCAAAGCGCGAGCGGGTGCGGTCCACCATGCCGCCGATGAAGGGGTCTATCAGGGCGTCGAACACGCGGCATACGACGAAGATCATGCTGATGGCCGCGTACTGCGCGTCCTCGAGGGATTTGGTGTACATGATGAAAGCCATCAGATACAGGGTGAACAGGCTGTAGGTCATATCTCTGCCCACGGTGCCCAGGGAAAAGGCCCAGCGGTTGCGTTTGACGAGCTCCATGCGATCCAACCTTTCCTAAGTAGAGTGAAATGTATCAAAGTAAAACGCTTTGTGGTTATCGTCTGTATTATAACATAGATTTTCGTTTTTTGCAAAGAAAAATTAATTCGTTTATGGCTGCGGCGCCTCCTCCAGCTCCACCATATTTCCCCAGTAACGCTTGGGGCAGTGGGTCATGCGGCAGCGGTGGTTCTTCCGGGCCTCGATGGCCACCACGCGGTAGAACTGCTTCCACAGCGCGCGGTACTGCTCCTCCTGCTCGGAAAACGCGGGGAACTCGATGTTGTCCGCCGCCGTGATACGCATGCGCCTATCCTCGTGGAGCAGCGCCACCCGGTGGGTCTTGTCAAAGATCAAAAAATTCTCGTTGCGGTAGCGCGTGGCGAAGTGCCCGGCGATGTAGGGCAGCACGTAGTTTTTCGGCGTGATGGTCGCCACCAGGCTGCCCCCCACGTCGGCGAAACGGATGAACCCTTTGAGCAGGTGCGCCTCGCCCATCAGGTGCCTGCGCGCCCCAAGCAGCACGGACAGTTCCGGATCACTGAACCCGGCCCTGAGAAACCCGCCGCCCATTTTAAAACCCCGCAGCAAAAAGTACAGCAGCCTTGTCTCCTTGTCCTCCAGGCAGGAGCAGAACACCGTCTCGGTCAAATCCAGGGCCTCCGGGGAGATCTTGCCCGGGATGGCGCCGCGCACCCGCTCGGCACGCGCCGGGTCGGTCTCGATGTATTTCGGCGGAAACAGGCGGCACTGGGTTGCGCCCTCGGGCTCCACGGCCTCGGGGCGCTCTTTTTGGTACACGCTTTCATACACGCAGCAGAAAAAGCCCTCCAACGTGCCGTCGTATTGGTAGACCAGCATAATGCCTCCGAATGTTTGTTTTGTTTATTATAACATAATTTCGGAGGAATGCAAGGGGTTTCAGAAATATTCTCACCCCTTCCCCCTGCCAGGAATATACTATCCTGACAGGGGGGATTTTATATGGATACGCAAAATACATACATTGCCGCCGTTGTGGGCGGCGACGCGCGGCAGGCCTACGCTGGGCAGACGCTTTTGCGCGCGGGTTGGACGGTACGGCAATACCGCGTGCCCGTCCTGCCCGGCGTGGAAGCCGGCGAGCAGTGCGAGTCCATGGAGGAGGCGCTGCGGGACGCCTCGGTGGTCCTGGGCCCGGCGCCGTTCCGGAAGCCGGACCAGCAGCTCGCCGAGGAGCTGTGCGCGCACATACGGGGGGACCAAACGCTCATCGCGGGCCACCTGCCGCTTGCGCTGAAAGAGCGCTGCGCCGAACTGGGCGCGCCCGCCCACGACCTGCTGGAGCGGGAAGACTACACGGTCCTCAACGCGATCTCCACGGCGGAGGGGGCTATCGCCGAGGCGATCTCCCTCAGCGGCGGCACGATCCACCTGAGCGATTGCCTGGTGCTGGGCTACGGCCGCTGCGCCAAGCCCCTGGCGAAAAAGCTCCAGGGCCTGGACGCCCGCGTCACCGTCGCCGCCCGCCGCTGGGAGTCCGCCTGCGCCGCCATCGCCGACGGCTGCGAGGTCCTCGATTTCACCCTGCTGCCCTACCACATGTTCCGCTTCCCCTACATCTTCAATACCGTTCCGTCCATGGTGCTGGGGGAGCCCCTGCTCGGCGCCGCCGCGCCCGAGGCCACGATCATCGACATTGCGGCGGCGCCCGGGGGGGTGGACTTCGCCGCTGCCAAGGAGCTGGGCCTGTGCGCCAAACTCTGCCCCGGGCTGCCGGGCAAATACGCCCCGCGCGCCTCGGGCGAAAGCGTCGCGCAGACCGTGCGCATCATTTTAGAGGAACAGGGGGGAGCCGCATGGGGCTGGAACAAGTCCGCGCCGGCATCGGACTGACGGGGTCCTTCTGCACGTTTTCGAGCATTTTTGAATGCCTGAAAAAGCTCAAGGCCGATACCCCCGGGCTCGACCTCACCTTCGTGCTGTCCTACCACGTGCAGACGCTCTGCAATCGATTCTGCGGGCCGGAAGGCATCTTGACGCAGGCCAAATGCCTATCCTCGCATGAGATTATCACCACCATCCCGCAGGCGGAGCCCCTGGGCCCGGGCAACCTGCTGGACATCTTCGTGATTGCCCCCTGCACGGGCAACACCCTGGCGAAACTTGCTGCGGGCGTGACGGACACCCCGGTGCTCATGGCGGCCAAGGGGCACCTGCGCAACGGCAAATCCCTGCTGATCCACCTGTCCAGCAACGACGCCCTGGGCCTGAACCTGAAGAACATCGGCACATTACTGAACGCCAAACACATCTATTTCGTGCCCTTCGGGCAGGATAATCCCGGGGCGAAGCCCAATTCGCTGGTGGCCAAGGCGGAGCTGCTACCCGCCGCCATGGAGGCTGCGCTCAGAGGGGAACAGCTGCAGCCGCTGTTGGTATAAGCAAAACCGTATGGGTGGCCTGCGGGCCACCCGCATGTAAAAATATATAGTTCGGGCGGCAAGAATGCCGCCCCTACAGACTTTGTGTCCCTTCCATCAACCGTTCAATCATTCCGTCGCATGCCCGGTTCAACCTGTCAAAATCCATTCCGGCAATATAAATTTCTTCCACGCGGTCGTGCATCGTCCGCTGCGCGGCAAGCGTGCGCACCGCCCTGCCCGCCAGCTCGTCGAACATGGCGTTGTTGTACGCGATCTCCTCTTCGTAAGCCTCCATGCCTTCGTCCAGGAACTTGGCGAAGTTGATCTCACAGGCGTGGACTGGGAATGAAGCCGGCCACAGCCTGCTCTGCGTAAAAAACCCCAATTCCAGCGCGGGGATGATCAGGTGCTCTATCTTGCCGGGGTCCAGCGGGCAGCACAGGCTTTCGCTGTCGAAGCCCCGCAGGTTGGCGGCATCGCGGATGTGCTCCAGGAACACGTCCACGCCCATCCCGGGTTCGCCGCACAGAACATAAATTGATTTGAGGTCCATCAGGCTGTCCAGGCGGTTGACAAAGCCGTCCGGTGTGAGCGCGCCGGCGAAGAGCCTGCGGTCCCGCCCGGCCTTTCCGGAGGGATTCACCCCGCCGAACAGGGACAGGGCCTCCAGTATCGCCACGTTGCGCTTCGCTGTGTTGAGGAACCGCCCACAGATACGGCTGTTGTTTTGGTACACGGCCCAGGCCGCCGCCAGATAGCCGTAGGCCGTCTCATAGCTTTGCTTTTTTCGCAGCGCAAGATCGATAAGCTCGTCTTTATGCTTTTCAACAATCAGAGGATCAATAAATACGGCCATGTTGAACAGTTCATCGCGCGCCACGGGGATAGCCGGGTCCTGCACATGCGGCGCCGTGGCGTCCACGATACAAAAACCAGCCCCGGGCACGCGAATGCCATCCAGGCTTTCGGGATCGTTGGAGCAGTGAAAATATTCTACGGCGAAGCCCTTCGCCTCAAAGGCCGCCGCCGCTTTTTTCATGAAGGTGGATTTCCCGCAGCCAGAAGCACCCTTCAGGAAGATGGTCCGTTCGCCGTGGAACGCGATGTTGCCGAAGCAGCTGAAGAATCCGATGGGCGTGTTCCCGCCGGAAAAAAAATGTCTGGACATTACATACCCTCCGCATATGAGCTTTGCATGCTCAGTATATGCGAAGGGCGCGCTGTGTATCATGCGTTATTTTTTTAGATGCGCTTTCTCCCACCCTGTTATGTATTTTCCGGCTTGCACCTGGTTTTCCAAAGCAAGCGCCCAGGCCTCCGGGAAGCTGCGCGCATAAAAATAAGCCTTGGGGGTGCCCGCCCCCAGATAGCCGTTCCTGAGGATCACCCACGCCACCATTTCCGTGATTTCGCGTTTTTGCGCCTGCGTCTTGTCCTCCCAGCGCTTGACACGCACCGCGCCGGCTGCGACCTCCCGCAGGATGGCCTCGCACGCGTCGGGGATGAACTGCGCTGAAGCCACTGTGACAGAGCGGTCCGCCGTCACGATCCAGGACGAACTGCCCGGTGCAAGTCCATCCACCCCGCAGGTATAGAGCCACCCGCAGCGTCCGGCATAGTGCGTCCGCAGCTGCCCGGGAAATTGCTCGTCGTACACGACAGCGCCGTCCTCCGCCACCCCGCAGGTGACGTGGTTGACCTCCAGGTCGCGGATATAGAACAGCGCGTAGGCCCGGCAGTTGGTGAGATAAATCACCCCGCCGGGCGGCGGCATGAGGGTTTTCAGGTTCGCGATGGGGGTTCCGTGGTAGTATGGCATAGGCAGGTTCTCCCTCTTTCTGCGTACATTGTACCAAATCCAATACAGAATTGCAACATAAAAACAGAGATGCGCTCCAACACGCGTTTAAACGCAAAAACAAGAACAAAAATTCCTCTTGCAATTTTTCCTGCAATTCATTATAATGAGCATATCGAATTACAAGGTTCTGCCGCCAAGGCAGGTTCTTATAATGGTTCCTGCAAAGTATATCCTATGACAGTAGGGAGGGGTCCTGTGAGCCGCCCGCCGTTTTTGAGCCAGGTCACGCAGAATTACCAGCATCTTTCCAAGGGGCACAAGAAAATCGCGGATTATATCCTGCGGGAATACGACAAGGCGGCCTTCATGACCGCCGCCGCCCTGGGCGAGGCCGTGGGCGTCAGCGAGTCCACCGTGGTACGCTTCGCCGCGGAAAATGGATGGAAGGGCTATCCCGAGCTGCAAAAGTATCTCCAGGATATGATCCGCAGCCGCCTGACCAGCATACAGCGCCTGCAGGCCAGCGACGTCAAGCTGGGCAACGACAGGATCCTCGAATCCGTCATGAACGCCGACGCGGAGATGGTCCGCCGCACCCTGGAACAGGTCTCCCGCGAGGATTTTCGCGCGGTAGTAGATGCTATCTGCGGGGCACGGCATGTCTATATCCAGGGCACGCGCAGTTCCGCCGCGCTGGCCAACTTCCTGGCCCTGAACCTGAATATCCTGCACCCGGGCGTGATGTCCGTGGATGCCTTCAGCGCCAGCCAGACCTACGAGCAGCTGCTGCGCATCGGCGAAAAGGACGTATTCATCGCCATCAGTTTCCCGCGCTACTCCATGCGTACGCTCCGGGCGCTGCAATACGCCCAGGACCAAGGAGCCTGCACCGTAGCCATCACGGACAGCGCCCGTTCCCCCATCGCCCTGCTGTCGCGTCACGTGCTCACCGCGGCCTGCGACGCCGTATCCTTCGTGGAATCCCTGGTGGCCCCCATGAGCCTGATCAACGCCCTGCTGGCCGCCTGCGCCCGCAGCCGGGGCGACAAGGTCTACGACACCCTCCAGCGCCTGGAGCACATCTGGGCGCAGTACGAGGTCTACGCGAGCCCCGAGCAGGAGGAGGGGCTGTGAGGGTAGAGACGCACGGCAGTGCGTCTCTGTCAAAAAAAGTTCTTGTCCTCGGCGCGGGCCCGGCCGGCCTCCTTGCCGCCGCAACCGCCGCGCAGCACGGCGCTTCCGTCACCCTGTATGAGCGCAACGAAAAACCCGCCATGAAGCTGCGCATCACCGGCAAGGGCCGCTGCAATGTCACCAATGCGTGCGACGCGACAAACGCGACGAACGCCCTGGACGAGCTCATCGCCAATGTGCCGGTCAACGGCCGCTTCCTCTTCGGGGCTTTCAGCCGGTTTATGCCTGCCGATACCATGGAGCTGTTCGAGCGCCTGGGCGTTCCCCTGAAAATCGAGCGCGGCAACAGGGTATTCCCGTGCTCGGACAACGCCCACGACATCGCCGACGCCCTTGTGCGCTACGCGAAGGCAAGCGGCGTGCAGTTCGTCCGGCAGAGAATCACCTCGATAGGCGAATGCCAGGCCGACGCCGTAATTATAGCCACGGGCGGCATGTCCTATCCCAAAACCGGCTCCACCGGCGACGGCTACGCCCTTGCCAGGCAGGCGGGCCATACGATCACAAATTTAAAGCCCTCATTGGTACCGCTGGAATGCCACGAGGGGTTCTGCGCGCGGCTGATGGGCCTGAGCCTGCGCAATACGGCTTTGGAAGTCTGGGACGAAAAACGCGGACATATCATATACAGGGACTTCGGCGAAATACTCTTCACGCACTTTGGGGTATCGGGCCCTATGGCCCTCAGCGCAAGCTCCCACATGAGGAATATGGAACCCGAGCGCTATCGCCTGCGGCTGGATTTGAAGCCCGCGCTTTCCGCCGAGCAGCTGGACAGGCGCATCCTGCGGGACTTCGGCGAGAATCCCAATAAGAATTTCATCAACGCGCTGAATACTCTATTGCCCAAGAGCCTTGTGCCCGTGATCGTGCAGCGCAGCGGCATCCCCCCGGGGCTGCGTGTCAACCAGGTCACGCGGGAACAGCGCCAGAAGCTTATTGCCCTGCTCAAGCGCTTCGAGCTCACCGTCACGGGGTTTCGGCCCATTGAGGAGGCCATCGTTACCTCCGGCGGCGTATGCGTGGACGAGGTGCGGCCCGGCACGATGGAATCCAGGCTGCGGCCGGGGCTCTATTTCGCCGGGGAGGTCCTCGACGTGGACGCCTATACCGGCGGGTTTAATTTGCAGATCGCGTTTTCCACGGGGTACCTCGCGGGCTGCTGCGCAGCCAAATGAGAAATGACAATGCAGAATTCTCATTTTTGCATTAGAGGGAGGGAACCAACCGAATGATCATCGCCATCGACGGCCCAGCGGGGGCGGGCAAAAGCACCGTGGCGCGCGGCGCGGCGCGGGAACTGGGGTATTCGTATATCGACACCGGGGCGCTCTACCGCGGCATAGGCGTGTCCGTCATGCGCCTTGGGATCGACACGAAGGACAGGGAGGCCGTCGCCGCCTGCCTGCCCGTTCCCATCGACAACACAGAAGCCATCCGTACGCCGGAGGCCTCCATGGCGGCCTCGGACGTGGCGGCCATCCCCGCCGTGCGCGCGTTTCTTCTTGATACGCAGCGCGAAATGGCCCACAAAGGCGACTGCATCCTCGACGGCAGGGACATCGGTACCGTGGTGCTGCCGAACGCGGACGTGAAAATATTCCTGACGGCAAAACCGGAGGAGCGCGCCCGCCGCCGCTGGGAAGAACTGAAGGGCAAAGGCGCAGCAGACTCCTATGAAAAAGTCCTGGCCGAGGTGATCGCCCGGGACGATCAGGACATGAACCGCGCCGCCGCGCCGCTGCGGCAGGCGCAGGACAGTATCCTGCTGGACACCACCGGCATGGACCTGGAACAGAGCATACAAGCCCTGCTGCACATCATACGAGCAAAGGAAGATGCCGCATGAGCAAACCCTTCACGTTCCCCTGGGACAGGGTGAAGCCCTTCAAGTTTTACGCCGTCATCAAGCTGGTGATGTGTATCCTGGCGCCAATCGTGTATGACTTTCGGGTCATTGGCCGCGAAAACCTGCCGAAGAGCGCCAGCGGTGCTATTCTCGCCTGCAACCACATCAAGGCCGCGGACCCCGCATTCCTCATGGCCGCAACGCGCCTGCGCTGGCGTTTCATGGCAAAGTCTGAGCTCTTCGAAAAGAAGTTCGCCGCCGTCCTCTATACCCACGTCAACGCCTTCCCCATCAACCGGGGGACCCTCGACCGCCGCGCGCTGGATTTCGCCCTGGCCGCCCTGCGCGAGGGCAGCTACGGCCTGGGCATCTTCCCGGAGGGCACGCGCTCTCTGGACGGCCTGCCGCAGGAGGCGAAGCCCGGCGTGGCTATGCTCGCCCGGCGCACAAAGGCGGATGTTCTGCCCTGTTCCGTTTACTTCGAGGGCAAGCTGAAATTCAGGTCCAGGCTTACCGTGCGCATCGGCAAGGTGATCCCCTTCGAAGAACTCGGCTTGGGGGAATCCCCCAACAAGCGGGAATCCAAAGCGGCCACCGAAAAAGTCATGGCGGAAATCACGGAACTATGGAAGCAGGGGCACGATTGATATGCCGATCATCCTGGCGAAGTCCGCGGGGTTCTGCTTCGGCGTGAAGCGCGCGGTGGACATGACATACGCCTTGCTGCGGCGGGGGATGCCCGTCACGCTGCTGGGGGAGCTCATCCACAACAAACAGGTGACCGGGGAACTGCGCGCGCTGGGGGCCGGGGTTGTGGAAGCACCCGCGCATTGCCCCCCGGGCCACACTCTGGTCATTCGCGCCCAC
>Ga0123353_10001455_pt1 | contig 28959 bp, 25 predicted proteins | sample TergutLab28metaG_3_FD_92763 | JGI IMG/M metagenome (GOLD analysis project Ga0123353, IMG submission 92763) | Labiotermes labralis P3 segment gut microbial communities from Petit-Saut dam, French Guiana - Lab288 P3 | ecosystem: Host-associated > Arthropoda: Insects > Digestive system > Gut ...
ATATGCCGGGCACGCGCACCGTCATGAATTTTCACCAGGTTCCAAAACTGGAAGCCGAAAAAATTATCGACCGCGCCATTATCGAAATGAAAAACCAAATGGAATACTCGCAAAAAAGTTCGTATCAAATCGAGCGCAGTACGCAACTTGAAACAATTACCGATTTATTATTGCAAATCAAGCGCGGTAACGAGATGGTGTATGACTGTAACATTCACCTTATGACGGAATGGGACGAGCGCAAAGAGGTCAAGGCCAAGTTAAAAGAAGAAGGATTTGTCTACAGCGAAATGTTCGGACGCCAAGTTGACGCATTCCGCAGTGCCAATATCTCGCGTTTGGAAGTCTTGGACGAGTACACCCGCGGCATTCCGACCACCACAGTCGCAGCATCGTTTCCGTTTATAAGCGACATGTTACAGGACGAAAAGGGTATCTGTATCGGCAGTAACAGCTATCCGTGCTTTGTGGATTTTTTCAAGCGGAACTCTGTACGTGTTAACAGTAACATGATTATCATCGGCAAGTCCGGTTCGGGTAAATCGTTTGCCGCGAAAAGCATTTTGTCGCACCTTGCCGCGGATAATACAAAGATTTTCATCCTTGACCCCGAGCGCGAGTATTCGAAAATGACAACCGGCCTTTACGGCAACTTTATCGATGTCGGTAACGCGGGTAAGGGGCGGTTTAATCCGTTCCACGTGTATCCCGCGATGCTTGACGATGACGAGGGCGGCCGCGAATTCGACGACACATTTGAATCGCATTTGCGTTTCCTTGAATCATTCTTTAAAATCGTTATGGAAGGTATCCGCAGTGACGCGCTGGAGGCACTTAACGGCCTTGTAACCGCGCTTTACCGGTCAAAGGGTATCGATAAATATACTGACTTTACCGCATTAAAGCCCGAACAGTTTCCGACATTCCAAAACCTGTATGAACTTGCAAAGCGTTTCCACAGTGCCGCGGCAGATGACTTCAGCCGCATTAACTATCGTATCCTGGTGACCTATCTTGAAAAGTTCGCCGAGGGCGGGCGGTTTTCCGGGCTTTGGAACGGGCCTGCAAGTATCAAGACAAACGAAAACTTTGTGTGTTTTAACTTCTTGTCGCTTCTTGCAAACAAAAACAACATCGTCGCAAACGCCCAAATGTTGCTTGTGTTCAAGTACCTTGACGGTGAAATCATCAAGAACCGCGAATACAACGTCAAGCACGGCACCAAACGCCGTATCATCATCGTTGTGGACGAGGCGCACGTTTTCATTGACGAACAGCGTCCGATTGCGCTTGACTTTATGTTCAACATGGCGAAACGTATCCGAAAGTACGACGGTATGCAGGTTATCATTACGCAAAACGTTAAAGACTTTGTGGGCAGTCCCGCAATCGCCAAAAAATCCGCCGCGATTATTAACGCGTCACAATATTCGATGATTTTTGCGCTTGCGCCAAATGACATGACGGACCTTGTGACGCTTTATAAGAACAGTGGCGAGATTAACAAAATCGAACAGCAGCAAATCACGACAAACGCGCGGGGTCAGTGCTTCTTTATAAGTGGGCCGATGAACCGGACGCTTATCCACGTGGAAACAAGTGACGAGATACGGCGGTTGTTCGAGTAGGGGGGATACGCAAAGGTGGTCTATATTCTTGTAATTGTAGGAAACTTGATTAATGGTCTTGTAATACGTAATTCTGCGCCGGATTGGGCGATGTGTATCATTCCGGGAATAGGCATAGTGCTTTTGCTTGTAAATGCCATACTTTTGCTCAGCGGTAATATTACGGTGCTTTCGGCTATTACAAAAAAGTTTGTTGAGTATATGAACCAGCACACTCGGAAAAAGTATTGTATGACATGGGGATTGCTTAGTCTATTTTGGTGCGTGATATTGGGCATATCAATTGCAAACATTTTTATCGGCAACGCGGCAATCTCTTGGATTGTATCTCTGATGTCATTTGCATTGTTTATTGCGTTCATTGTAGGTGCGGTTCAAATCAATAAAGTCAATCCCCAGCAACTGCCGCCGCCGCAACAACAGCCTCAGGGTTAAATGTCACGTTTCGTCCTGTTGCCGCCGCGCAAGGATATCGGCCTCTATCATTTCTTTTACCTTCATCAATCGGACAAGGTTGCTGCGCTCGTTCTCGGCAAGTTTTTCCGAGATGTAATCAATCGTTTCGCCGATTTGCGGAATAACGACGTACTCCAGGGCATTAATGCGGCGCCGGTTTTTTTCAATTTCCACGGCAAGCATTGTACACGCCTTCTCGACATTGGCAAGTTCGGCCAATCGCATAAGCAACAGGTAAAGGTGGGAAAGGGACTTGTCGAAACTTGTGTGCGTTGTAAGGTACGCGGGCGCGGTGCCTTGCAAAAAGTTTTCAATGTCCAATGTTATCCGCGGCACCACAAGACCCATGATGTTTTGGGTGGACGGGGCGAAGTCAAAGTTCCTGCGGCAACTGTCCACCGCGTTTTCGATTTCCTGGGTGGCCATGTTGACGCGCGCGGTCATGAATAGTTGTAACGAGCGGGCGATTTCCCCCTCGACCTGGGCACGCAAGATGCGGTTTTGTTTTATAAGTTGTAAAAAGTTCCGCAGCATCTCGTCCGATTTGTCCTTAAGCAATTTGTGACCACGGCGCGCGGTTTTTTCACGCGACTTTTGCCGCGTGCGTTCCATTCGTGTCGGGTTTACATTAAGTCGTGCCATACCGCCGCGCCTCCATTACTTCGCCAGGTCAAAGTATTTGTCAAGGTGATGGTCTTTGATTCGTTTAAGTTCACTGCGCGGTAAGATGCGCAGTAACTGCCACCCAAGGTCAAGCGTTTCCTCGATTGTGCGGTTGGTTTGAAACCCTTGGGAAAGGTAACGTTTTTCGAACTCGTCCGCAAAGCGGGAGTACAGTTTATCTGTTTCGGATAGCGCCGAATCCCCCAAGATTTGTGATAACTCTTTTGCGTCCTTTCCTTTTGCATAGGCCGAGAATAATTGGTTCATGATGTCGCTGTGGTCCTCGCGTGTTTTTCCCGCACCGATGCCTTTGTCTTTGAGACGCGACAGGGAAGGCAGCACATCAATGGGCGGAAGGATTCCTTTTTTGGTAAGTTCCCGTGACAATATAATTTGGCCTTCCGTTATGTAACCGGTCAGGTCGGGAATGGGGTGTGTTTTATCATCTTCCGGCATGGTAAGGATTGGGATTTGCGTGATGGAACCGGGTTTGCCTTTTATACAGCCCGCGCGCTCGTAAAGAGAGGCCAAGTCTGTATACAAATAGCCTGGGTAGCCGCGGCGTCCGGGGACTTCCTTTCGGGCGGCGGAGATTTCGCGCAGGGCTTCGGCATAGTTTGTAAAGTCGGTAAGTATTACAAGTACGTGCATATCAAGTTCAAATGCAAGATACTCGGCGGTGGTCAATGCCATCCGCGGGGTGGCAACGCGTTCAAGCGGTGGGTCGGACGCAAGGTTAATAAACATGACCGAGTGTGCAAGGGCGCCTTCGCGGGCAAAACTTTGTTTGAAAAAGTCCGCCTCGTCGTGGGATATCCCCATTGCGGCGAACACGACGGCAAAGTTTGCCCCGTCTCGGACGGTTGCCTGGCGCGCGATTTGCGCCGCAAGTTCGGAATGGGGAAGTCCCGACATCGAAAAAATGGGAAGTTTTTGTCCGCGCACAAGGGTGTTCAATCCGTCAATGGAACTTATGCCCGTTTGAATGAATTGGTTGGGATATTCGCGTGCCGTTGGATTAATGGGCGAGCCGTTTATATCAAGGCGTGTTGCGCCCAATAATGCGGGCCCGCCGTCACAGGGGCGTCCAAGGCCGTCAAACACACGCCCAAGCATATCGGGTGCCACACTTAACTGGAGACCGCGCCCCATAAACCGTGCCTTTGCGCGCGCGATTTCAAGTCCGTGGCTCGAGGTGAAAAGTTGTACGACGGCGTTCCCGCCGTTTAATTCCAAAACTTTGCCGTGGCGGATTTCCGTGCGGCCTTCCGTATCGCGTGAGGGCTGTTGGATTTCCACGAAATCGTTATAACCGACGCCTTCCACGCCGGTGACAACCACCAACGGGCCGACGGCACTTTTTATGTTACTGTAAAGTTTTTGCATCTACTATCTCCTTTAACATCTCGAATTGTTTTGCGTATGGCGTGTATGTGTCTGTTTCGTCAAACGCGTTTTGGTGCAGGAAATCCTCTTTGACCATTTTTGCGATATCAAGAATACGGCGGTCCTCGGGTGAGAGGGAATCCAATCCAACAAGGCGCACGATTTCCATTAACTCGGCGTCTTGTTGCAAAATCTTAAGTGTCTTTGCGCGGTATTCAAGGAACCGCGGCCCAATCTTTTGGGCGTACCATTCGGACATGGTGTCCGTGTAAAGAGAGTAACTTACAAGCCAATCAATGGCGGGGAAATGCCTGCGGTGGGCAAGGGCATACGAAAGCCCCCAGAAGGTTTTTACGATACGCAACGTTGCCTGGGAAACGGGTTCGGACAGGTCGCCTCCGGGAGGGGATACCGCACCGATTGCGGTAATGGAACCGGTGCGCGCGGCCCCAGAGCCCAAGATTTCCACCATGCCGGCACGTTCATAAAATTCTGCGATACGACTTGCAAGATATGCGGGATAACCTTCCTCGCCGGGAAGTTCTTCCAGCCGGCCGCTCATCTCCCGCAGTGCTTCCGCCCAGCGACTTGAACTGTCCGCCATTACCGCGACGTTATATCCCATGTCGCGGAAATATTCCGCAACCGTTATGCCGGTATAGATACTTGCCTCGCGTGCCGCAACGGGCATATCGGATGTGTTCGCAATGAGTATGGTGCGCTTCATCATGGGAAAGCCGTTGCGGGCGTCGATAAGGCGCGGGAATTCTTGTAACACGTCACACATTTCGTTGCCACGCTCGCCGCAGCCGATATAGACAACTATTTCGGCGTCCGACCATTTTGCGATTTGGTGTTGAATGACTGTTTTTCCGCTTCCAAACGGCCCCGGGATTGCGGCGACCCCGCCCTTTGCAACGGGGAACAGGGTGTCGATGACACGCTGGCCGGTGATAAGAGGTTCACGCGGAGTAAGTTTCCTTTTATACGGGCGGCGTTTGCGTACCGGCCATTTTTGTAACATGGCGACGTTTGTGCCCGCAATTATTGCAATGGTTTCGGTTATTGTAAAATGCCCGGACAATATTTTTTCGACCTTTCCCGATACGCCGGGCGGCACCATAATGTGATGAGATACAACTTCGTTTTCTTGTACCGCTCCAAGGACATCACCTGTTGTGACCATGTCGCCCACTTTGGCATTTGGTACAAAATCCCATTTGCGGGTGCGGTCAAGGCTTTCAACGGAAACCCCGCGGGCGATGCGGTCGCCGAACTTGGTGCGGATGGCTTCCAATGGTCGGCCGATACCGTCGAACATGCCGCCCATAATGCCGGGAGCAAGTTCAACCGACAGCGGGTCATTGGTGCTTTCCACCGGGTCGCCGATTGTAAGTCCCCATGTTTCTTCGTACACCTGGACGCTTGCTTTATCGCCGCGAAGTTCAATTATTTCGCCGATAAGTTTATGTTCCCCGACGCGGACAACGTCAAACATCTTGGCGTGCTTCATGCCGTCCGCAACGATAAGTGGTCCCGAGACCTTGATGATTTTTCCGACAAGGTTGTTACTCTTTGTGTTGTTTGCTTTCATGTTGCACCTCTTGTTGCTTTTTCCAGGTTTGCGGCAAGTAACTTTTCACCAAGTCCCAAAGCGGAAATCCCATCAGGGATTGGCAGGATAATCGGATAGGGAACACTTGCATATGTTTCAATGATGTCTTGAAGTACACCAGCGTCCCGTTCCGTTACAAGTATAACGGGATATTCCCGTGCCACCAAGTCATTAAGCACATTTCTTGGACTTGTATTATCCGTAAAGTATACGTCCATACCAAGTGCCTTGAAAACAAGGATTGTGTCTTTGCTGCCCATTACTGCGAATTTAGAAACGCTCATGCAGACCTCGCAAGTTTTCCGTTATTTGTTCGCGTGTAAAGCCAAAGCGTTTTCCCATCAATATTATTTTGACCGCCCGGAACTCGGATTGTTTTAAAATGTACCAGTGGAACAGGGGGCCCATAGTCTCAAGGTCGTGGCGCCCGTCAAGTGTCAGTTTAAACAGCCTGCTGTTGGGTATCTTTTGTCCTTTGTTAAAGGCATCAAGTTGCGCCGTGAAGTAACTTTTGATATTGGGCTCTTTAATGGCGGGGGAGTTTCCGGCAATTGTTTCGAACAGTTGTTTTTCCGCTTGTATGTATGATGTGCCGGGGGTTGTTTGCTTTGTTTTGAACTGGTGCCATGCGGTAACACAGGCGGCAAGGGCGGCATCATTGCAAAGAGACATAAACATTTCATATGTTTTGGCGCGCTCGGTTTCGATTATTTCGTCGTCGGTACCGCTTACGGGGTTATATCCGCACTCGGTAAGGATTTGGGCGGCGCTAGTTAAACTTGATGCCGTTAACATCTGGCGGATTCTGTCCGCTGTTAACATCTTTTTCGCCGCATTTGAAATAATTGCCGCGTTTGAATAAAGCGCGTCTATGTTCGTCATGCAAACAGTATCCTTGTGACTTCGGCCTCGATGTCTGTGCGCAACGCGGAAAGTAACTCGTCAAGAGTAAGGCGCAATTCATAATTTTGATTGGCTATTACAATCCCACCGTCGTGCAATGTGACGGTGTCGCCCGGACGTGCGTACTTTTTCTTTAAACTTGTGACAAGTTGTGTGCTGTTCGCTTTGATAATTTCTTTTTTGACGTCGTCAAAAAGTTGATTAACGATTTCATGTTTTTTATTAAGCATCTCGATTCGGTTTTTTATATCCGCCGCCGCTTGTGCGGTGTCGATATCCCTCTGGGTTACTTTTTGCGCCGCAGTTTGCGCTTGGGTGATTTTTTGCTCTGCTTGTTGTTTGGCATAGGCTATGTTGCCCGCTGCATTTTCCTTGGCCAGGGATATAATCTTTTTGGCCTCTGCTTTCGCATCTTTTATTATGCGGTCAAGTAAATATTGTTCATTCATACGCTACCTCACGATATGGTTGGGATTGCCATAACTGCAAGTATTGAAACTATTAAACTAAGCAGGGCAAAGAACTCGATAATAATTGCCATTGTGACTGCTTTTCCGTAGAGTTCGCCCTGTTTGGTTATCATAACGGCACAGGACGCACAGACTTTTGCCTGGGCAATAGAGGAAAAAAGTCCGACAAGCGCAATAGGTAAACATGACGCCAGCACAAGCGCACCCTCGGCCAAGTTATAACCGGGCGTTCCTCCCATCCCGACCTTTTGCATGACAAGGAACGCGACAACAAACCCGTACAGGGCGGCGGTGGTTGGTATCAACTGGAATATCAGTGTTTTTGCATACTTATCGGGGCTGTCCGATAAAATGCCCGCACATGCGCGCTGGACAACAGAAACTCCTATGGATGCGCCCACCCCGCACAAGCCTACCGCAAGTGCTGCTCCTGCCATTGCAAGTGCGTCTCCCATTCCCATTACCATAATTATTTACCCCCTTTTTTTGTTATTTGGCTGTACCGAAGACCCGTTCCTATCGGTGTAAAGGCTTTTCCTTCGCCGCTGTAGAATTTAGAGAAAAATTCAATAAAATGCAAGCGTGCACCGTGAATATATGCGCCCAATAATGCAAGTCCAAGGTTGAAGGTGTGAAATGCAATTGCCACAACTATTCCAAGCGGATATCCAATTACCGGTATGCCGAACATCATGCCTCCCATCGTGTTTGCGATACCGCAAATAACGGCGCCCACCAAAGCAAGTGCGAACAGGCGGACATAACTTATCACATCGTTAAAGTAATTGACAAGACCGTATGCACCGGCGAGACTTCCCATGACTTTTCCGATTATGCCGCGCTTTTTCCTGCCGTTAAAAATTATCATCACGACTGCACCGGCGATTGTGATATACATTCCGGGTGTTTTAATTGCATCAAGGAACGCACTTGAATAGTTTACGTTGAACAGTCCAAATGCAAGGGTAGGCAAAAACATAAACAAGCCGATGAATAATACTATGCGGGGCAGGCTGTCCAGCATTGCGTCCCAATAGTCTTTGTTAAGGACGTGTTTATAAAAGTTCAGCAAAGTTCCGACCAGCAACTGTAACAGGCCAAGCGCAAGGGAAAGTAACAACAGGTATATCGCGCCTTCCACGGGGTTGATTACTTGGGACGGGATTTTGAAACCGAAAATGCTTCCGTATAAAAGACCCCAGATAAGGGCGCTTATTCCGCCAAGGGCAAAAAGCAGGATAAATTGCCGTGTCCCGCCAAATGGTTTTTTAAGGTAAATAAATGCGGCACAAGCAAGCATCAATACAACGGCATAGCCTACGTCGCCGAGCATCATTCCAAAAAACATGAAAAAGAAAAACGCAACAAAAGGATTTGGGTCGATGTCCCGGCTTGCCGGTGCGCCGTACATATTGGTGACGGTTTGGAACGGTGCGACAATACGGGAGTTTTTAATAAGCGAGGGCGCCTGGTCAAGTTCGGTAGCCTCGGTGAAAGAGATGATTACATCGGGCTGGACAGCGGTAATTCGCCGGCGAATGGATTCCTCTTCACTTGCCACAATCCAACCCGTCAATACGTAATGTCTTTCCGTTTGAAGTGTCTTGGCGGCAAGGTCCGCGGTGTCGATTTCATTGGTGACATAATCAAAGAAGTTTTTAAGTGTGCGTGCTTCTTCAATGGACAGGGCAAGGCGGGTCAGTTCAAAATCGTGGTTGGCCTCCAGTGCGGTATTTTCCGCAACAAGTATTTGCGTCGTTTCTTGGGCATTTTTTGAAAAGGAAAACGGGCACGGTTCGAAACCGAAGTCGTGTATGACGTCGGCAATTTTTGCGTCAGAGCGATGACAGGTAAGAACGACACATTTATCGTTCTTTCCGCTTGGAAAACTTTCTATGGACATTTTTGACAGGTCGAAATCGCCCAAAAACCTTTGAAGGTTTGTTGTGGACATAATCCCGCAAAGAATATGCGCCCCGCGGGTGCTTTGCAGGTCGCTGAACGCAACCGGCAAGTTCCAATATGCTTTAAGTTGTTTTATCGTTTCTTTGTTTTGTGTGATGGTGGACTTGATTTGGGTTGTAGCGGTTTGAACATGCTCGAGGTCGCGGACAATGGCTATGGCGTCTTGTTGGTACTGGGCGTATGTTTTAAGTCCGTCGTAACTAAGTGCGGTTTTTGCAAGATTATCCTTTACTTTTGCAAACGCCAAGGCATGCTTGAGGCGTTTTTGTAATGCCAGCAAATCGTCATAGTTTTCGCGTTCCGATTCCGGAATGTCGTTTTGGGCGCGCTTGAAAACAGTCATTTCGAAAGAGCCCGTGGCTTTAAGAGTCTCGATGATACTTTTAAGGGCGTTTTTTTGACCCATGAAACTTGCTTTTAACAATGGGACTTTCATGCAAGATACCTCTTGTTAAATTCGGACATAATCAGTTTTTTGGCGTCATCAAGCGCCTTTTTATCTATGGAGATATCCTCGGTAAACAGTGTGACAACAGGGGGCGGAGCGGGCTTTATTTTTCGTGAAATGGCATCAAGAACCGAACCGTTAATCTTGTCGATTTCGGTTTGACTTGCGTCGATTATTTCTCTCGCCCGGTTTTCCGCATCGGCGATGATTTTTTCGGCGCGCTTTTCAGCATCTTTGATTCCCCCAATAAGCTGCTCCAGCACAATACTATTTTATATCCTCACATCATTTTCCGCAAACGCTTTTTCATACTTATTATGTATGGATGGTCTTTCACAGGCGCAAGTTGCTGCCGCGCGCGCGCAATACGGCGCGAATACCCTGACAAGGCGCAAGCGTCGAAGTTGGTTGCGTGTGTTCTTTGCAAACTTTGGCGACCCGATGTTAAAGATTTTGCTTGTGGCGTTGGCAATTAACTGTGTATTTATTTTCCGGTCGGAAAATATTTTGGAAACATTTGGGATTGCCCTTGCGATATTGATTGCCGTTATTGTGTCAACAGTGTCCGAGCAAGGAAGCGAAGCGGCATTCGAGAAACTGCAACGCGCCGCCGCCGACATTGTTGTCCGGGTGCGCCGCGGGGGCAAGGTATACGAGATACAAATTGCAGATGTTGTGGTGGGTGATTTGGTGTTGCTTGGAAGCGGTGACAAAATCCCCGCGGACGGGGTTATCATATCGGGCCAGTTGGAAGTCGACCAATCGGTGCTTAACGGTGAATCAAAAGACGCGCGCAAAAACGCCGGCGGCGACGCAAAGTTATACAGCGGCACCGTCGTAACGGGCGGCGAAGGAATAATGCGTGTTCATGCGGTTGGCGATAAAACGGAATACGGTAAAATCGCGGCAGAACTGCAGGCGGAACAACCCAAAAGCCCGCTTAAAGTAAAATTGGAAAAACTTGCCAAGGTTATAAGTATAATCGGCTATATCGGTGCCGCTTTGGTTGCGGTTGCGTATATCTGTAACGTTGTGTTAATAAAGGGGGAACCGTTTACCTTTACGCATGGTTTGGCGGTTGCCACTTTGGTTGTGTCCGTTATCGTTATGGCGGTGCCCGAGGGCTTGCCGATGATGATTACAGTTGTATTAAGTTCCAACATGAAACACATGATGCGCGATAATGTGCTTGTTCGGAAACTTAACGGTATCGAGACCGCGGGAAGCATGAATATACTTTTCACCGATAAAACAGGGACATTAACACAAGGGAAGCTGGAGGTCGCCGAGGTAATTGCGGACGACATGAAAATGCTTGGGCTAATTTTGCGGTATAACAACAGCGCGCTTATGAGCGGCGCAAAGGCAGTGGGCGGGAACTTTACCGACAGGATATTGTTGGAATACGCGCAAACGCTTTCTTATATAGAGGCAACGGTTAAAGAGGTTATCCCGTTCAACAGCGCGGACAAGTTTATGAGTGCGGTGCTTGCCGATGGGCGTATATTGTATAAAGGTGCGCCCGAAGTGATATTGGCAAAATGCAAAGGCGATACCACGGCAATATCGCGCAAGGTTGATGAATTAACCGCCAAGGCATATCGTTTGATTGCTTGTTCAATTGATGACACCTTTGTGGGGTTGGTAGCCATACGGGATAATGTGCGTCCCGAGGCGATACTTGCTGTAAAAAGTTTGCAAAGTGCAGGCATCCAAACGGTAATGATTACCGGTGACGCCAAAGCCACGGCGGTTGCGGTTGCGCGCGAAGTCGGGATATTAACGACCGGCAGGGGCGAGATTGTGATGACGTCGTCGGAACTTGGAAAATTATCTGACGTGGAACTTGAACGGGTGTTGCCCTCTTTGCGTGTGGTGGCGCGAGCATTACCTTCGGATAAAAGCCGCCTTGTTCGGATTGCGCAAAAACTTGGTCTTGTTGCGGGGATGACGGGAGACGGGGTGAATGACGCGCCCGCATTACGCGCGGCGGACATCGGCTTTGCGATGGGAAGCGGTACCGAAGTGGCAAAAGAGGCGGGCGACATAGTAATAGTAAACGATAATATAGGAAGCATCGCCCGCGCGACAAGTTACGGGCGCACGATATTCAAATCCATTCGCAAGTTTTTGATTTTCAAGTTGACGATAAACTTTGTTGCGATGGGGATTTCGATACTTGCGCCGTTCCTTGGGATTGGGGTGCCTATCACGGTGTTGCAGATGCTTTGGATAAATATTGTGATGGATACCCTTGCGGGTCTTGCCTATGGTGGCGAGCGTCCACGCAAAAGTTATATGCAGGAACCACCCAAACGCAGGGGAGAGCCCATCATAAACCGTTATATGTGGGGGCAAATCTTGTACGCATCGTTGTTCATGGGCGTGCTTTGTTTATGGTTCCTGTTATCGCCCGCAATCCAAGGCGGATTTGCGGGCCGGGGCGTGGCGTATGGCATGACGGCGTTCTTTGCGTTCTTTATGTTCATCAATATATTTAACAGTTTCAACAGTCGCACCCACGACCTTAACCCGATAAGTTACCTGTCGCTTAACAAGCCCTTTGTGTGGATTATGGGCATTGTGACGGTGGCGCAAATCTTGTTGATATTCTTTGGCGGTTCGGTGTTCCGTACCGAGGCGATAAGTTTCAAGCACTTTATGTTGGTGCTTTTGCTTGCGGCGACGATTATTCCGATAGATATGTTGCGAAAATTATTTATCAAGTGGAAGTATGGGGATAGGCTGGTTAATACTTGATTTATTCTTTTTGCGAAACAAATGTTGCGGCCAAGCCATCACGGAAAATATTTTTGCCCTTGTTAAAGCCATTTGCTGTTAAAAGTTTTTGTTGTTCGGATGGCGTGAATCTGTGGGTTTCGTCTTGTGCGGAATGTGCAATCCATTCCTTGTACATCTGTGGCAGACCGGCATCAATAAGTTTGCGATAGTTTTCAAGTTGTTGTTCAAGTGCAATTTGGTGTTCTTGCTCGTCATCATGACCGTATCTGTCTGCATTGGCGTAAAAGCCGCCCGGTGCAACAACTTTTGAAAGGCCTTTAAATATTCTTTCGCGTTGTTCAAGCGTGCAACTGTGCAAACACCAACCCGATGCAAATCCGTCAAATGAAGCAGAGGTAAAGTGTTCAAAACTTTCTTCAACCCCCATGTGCAAGTATTCGGCACGCAGAGAGCCTTCCGGAGTATACAACATGGCGCGTTTTTTGCCGGTGGCTACTTTGCCGCCATTTTGTGCTGCGATTTGTTCAAGTGTTACGATACCTTTTTCGAACATTTTGGCGTTGTCGTCAACTGCTGTAACAGAAACATTTGGACTTGTTCCCAACAGAAGTTTTGTTGTGTATCCGTCGCCAAAGCCGGCCTCCAAGATATTAAAATGCTTTTTGTTGTTTTGCTTTATGATGTCGCTGATGAATGAAATCATGGCCGCTTGGGAATCGGTACCATTTTTCCACAGTTCATGGATTATTTCGTAATTTTCCAGTAATTTGTCGGTAAAGTTTGTTTGTGTCATATAAATATTCTCCATGTTCAATATATCATAAGGGCAGAGTATTTGCAATACTTTGTCAATACTTGAATGTGGTGAAAAAACTTGAAACTGTTGTTGTGGGCGGTGGTATTGCCGGAATAATGGCGGCGTACTTTTTGTCGCAAAGCGGGCACAAGGTCACGGTGCTGGAGGCCGACAAAGTGTTACAAGGCGTCACAAGCCACACCACCGCAAAAATTAACGCATTGCAAGGCAAGTACAAAGACATTCCCACAAAGAAAAAGCGGCGAAAGTATTTCCATGCACAGATAGAGGCGGTGGACGGCATAGAGCAACTTGTACAAGAGCACAACATCAAATGCGGGTTTGAACGTAAAGGTTGTTTTCTTTTTGCGGACAAGCGCAGTAAAAAGAACCTTGAAAAGGAATACACAATAATGCGCAAGTTCGCGGGCGGGATTGAGTACCACACCGACGCGGAATTGCCGTTTGGGAAATTTGATGCGGTGAAACTTGGCGACCAGGCACAGTTTAGTGCAGTAGAGTTTTGCAGGGGACTTATTGCAAACAGCAAGTTTGACATCATAGAGAATTGTCGTATCAAAAAGGTGTGTCTTTGCCGTAGGGTGCTTAAAACCGAGGACAAGGCTTTTCGGTACAAACGCGTTGTGTTTGCGACGGGCTTTCCCATTGTGAATATCCGCGGGATTTACGCGTTCAAGATGTACAAGTCGTTTTCGTATGCGGTGCGCGTTCCATGGGATGGCGAACTTGACGCGATTTATTGCAGCATGGCAACGGACGGGTTTAATTATCGGTCGTGGAGTAATGATGTGGTGATAAGCGGTCTTGACCACCGCACGGGCAGATGGCGGTGTGACGATTATTATGCCAAACTAAAAAGTTCCCCTCCTTTATGGAGGGGTGGCACCGCCGTAGGCGGTGACGGGGTGGTAGAATGGAGTGCAAATGATTGCATGACTTTTGACAATATCCCGTATGCGGGGCGGATGTTTCGGTGGTTTCATCGCAGAAGCGCGTTTGTTATCTCGGGCTTTGGAAAGTGGGGCATGACCAACAGTTATATCTCCGCGCGGATTGTGGATGATATTATAAGCAAGCGAAAGAATCCGTACAGGCGATTGTACAAGCCGACGCGTGTGTTGAATATTGCGGTGTGGCCAAGTTTTCTTTGGAACTTTTTGCAGGATGGCTGTGGTTTGGTGGCGGGGTTATTCAGTTCCCGAAGGAAACGCTGTCCGCATATGGGGTGTCGTATGAAGTTCAACCCCAACACAAAAACGTGGGATTGTCCCTGTCACGGGTCGCGCTTTACGGAAAAAGGCGATATTATCGTAAGTCCCGCGGTGGACGCCAATGAAGTATTGATGCGCAAATGATTTGGTGTGTATAGTTTGGATTTACGCCTTTCCCGTGGCGCGAGAAATTGCGTTTATTTGCGCGTTCAAGTTTTGTTTGCACGTTTCAAAGAACGAAAGAAGTTCTTTCCTTTGGTCTTGTGTCATGCTTGAAAGCCAATTTCGTTCTGCATTTATAAAACAAAGTTCACCTTTTGCGTTGCGATTACGTGGGTCGTCTGCCATAGCATGCCAATAATCGCACATCGAGTCCATAAGCATGTCTTCAAATTGACGCTCGTTCTTTATGCAAAGTGTCGGCCCTTTTGCGGATTGTCGGGCTATAGCAAGCATTCCAAGTTGTACAAGTGCTTTGGTGTTTTGTTTGTCTTTCCCCGGCATTTGTCTATTACCTCCCCTCACAATGAATTATATTTGGGAAAAGAAAATTGTCAAACGAAATTTGCTTGCGTTTTGCTCTTTAACAGTATATATATAGAACATGGATATCGTAATAACTATGATAATTATTTGGGCGGTGGTGATTGCCGCCGCACTTTTGATAGAGTTCCTTGTTTACAACCTGGTATCGACGTGGTTCGCGGTGGGAGGTCTTGCCGCGCTTATCTCGGCTCCGTGCGGTTTGGATTGGCCGTGGCAGATTTTGGTTTTCTTTGTGGCGTCGTTTGCGTTTTTGCTTGGGCTCCGTCCGTTTATTGCAAAGTTCCTGAAAACAAAGACCACACCCACCAATGCGGACGAACAAATCGGTAAAAAATACAAGTTAACAAAAGATGTAAAAGAGGGTCGCAGTGAAATCAAAATTAATGATGTACTTTGGGTGGTAGAGTGCGAGACCGAAGGCCTTAAGGAGGGGGCGGTTGTGGAAATAACCGGCATTTCTGGCAATAAATATATGGTAAAAGGAGAAACGAAATGACATCAATGCTTGCGCTTGGTACAGGAGGAACAATAGCCATAGTTATGGCCGTGGTGGTCCTGGTACTTATCATCGGACTTTGGATGTCCATACGAATTGTGCCCCAGGCATCCGCAATGGTGGTCCAGCGTCTTGGAAAATACAAAAGGACCCTTGAAACGGGATTTAACATGATTTTGCCAATTTTTGACAAGACTTTGCCGGCAATAACGCTTAAGGAACAGGTTCTTGATTTCCGCCCAAGTGAAGTTATTACCCGCGACAACGTAAAGATGCTTATTGATACCATCGTCTTTGCACAAGTGGTTGACCCAAAAAGATATACATATGGGATAGAACGTCCGATGGCGGCGATTGACAGTCTTACCGCGACCACCCTGCGTAATATCGTGGGCGAACTGGATTTGGACGAAACTCTTACAAGCCGTGACGTTGTTAACGTTAAAATGCGTGAAATAATTGACCTTGCAACCGACCCATGGGGTATCAAGGTACACCGTGTAGAGTTGCGGAACATTTTGCCGCCACCCGGTATTCAAGAAAGTATGGAAAAACAAATGCGCGCCGAGCGTGAACGCCGTGAATCCATTTTGCGCGCGGAAGGTGAAAAGCGCAGTGCCATCTTGGTGGCAGAGGGTGAAAAAGAATCTACATTGCTTCGTGCCGAGGCGGAAAAACTTGCTACCATTGCAAAAGCAGAAGGTCAGGCCCAGGCCATCGAGCGCATCTTAAAGGCAAAACCGGACGCCGCATATTTGACACTTCAAGGGTTCGAGGCGGTGAAAGTCATGGCAGACGGTCAAGCCACAAAAATAATCGTACCGAATGACCTTTCAAATGTTGCGACACTTTTCACCGCTATGGGTGAAACTCTTGGTCTTACCGGTGCGCCAAAGTCCACCGTAAAAACTGTAACAAAAAAGAAGTAAAACATGAAGAAAGAAAAAAACTCATTCAGCAAAGCCATAGAGCAACTTGACGGATGGGCATTGTATACCAACCGCCTCTCCGAAGAGGCGATGGAGCGTCTTGACGGCGCAATCCCTGCTGCCCAGGCCAAGGAAATCATGAAGGTTGTCGAAAACCTGTTGGACGAGGTTGATGTCCGCAACCGGAATGCGATATTTCAAAACAAGGACTTTATGTCGCTGTTCCTTGACGAAAATTACGATGCGATTGCGTATAATTTGCGCCTTGTTTACGAAGGCAGGATAAGGGAATCGGTGTTCGCCGACGACCCGGAATTTGTTAAAAAGTTCAACAACCCGCGCGCGCGGCAAGACGCAGGTACCATGGCAACGGTTTTCCGTGAAACGGGCAACAACGAGATTTTGAAAAAAGTTATGGGCGCGGCGTTTACCGAACAGCTTGCCGGATTTACCGAAGAAGTTCGAACCAGAGGCGAAACCTTTGAGGAACGTCACAAGATTGGAATTCGAAGTTCGGGCAACAGTGCGATATCGGCACTTGACAGGCGTACCAACTTGATTGGTTCGTGCCTTGCGAACAAATTGATTTTCGCAATAAACGAGGGCGATTATTGCAACGAAGAACATACTGAATTGTTCCAAAAAGCCTCTGCGATTTTGGGGGGCGAGATTAAAAAACAGACCGATGAATATGCCATAAGCAGCCTTATACACGACCAAGAAATACTTGACGAAATGCACGGTCACCGAAAAGCCTTTGCAATGGCGCGCCACCAATCAGAGCGTGCGGCAGAGTTCAGAGGCGTACTTAACCAAATGCACAATAATTTCCGCAGGGTAATGAACGACCCGGACGAACAACAAGCCGCCCGGCAAAGAGGATTACTTTAATAAACAACAGAACCGCTTGAACAAAGCGGTTTTTTGTTGTACCATATTATTGTGGTAAGGCAGGAACTTGACCCGCGGCTTGACGCCCTTTACGTCCGTTCAGTGCGGTGTCCGTACTGCCGTTCCCGGATTGTGAAATACACATCAACGTGTGCCAAGTGCGGTGTTACAAAGGAACAGATTTTTACCGCGTCCAATAAACGGGCAAAGCAAATAAAAAAGCAACGAACAGGCGAAAAACTTTTTAAAACACGCCATCGTCCGGATGACGTAATGTTTACCACTATGGCAATTCTTGTAATTTTTCTTGGTTTGTTTGGGGCGCATCACTTTTATGTCGGGCGTAAACTTCGCGGATGGATACAGATAGTTTTTATCAACGTCGGCTTTTGGGTGTTTGCTTTTACGTGGAAAAGTTCCATTCGTGCAACCTTTGATGATTGGGGTATGCCTTTCCCGACCGATTGGTTGGCGGTGATTGCGGTGCTTCTTTGGATATTTGATGCGTTTGCCGTGGTGTTTGGGATGTACCGGTATCCAATCCGACTGGGTGACGCAAAAACGGGCGAGGCAAAAAAATGAAAGTAGTGGTGGGGATGTCCGGCGGGGTGGACAGCAGTGTCACCGCATACCTATTGAAACAACAAGGGCACCAGGTCATTGGTCTTTTTATGAAAAATTGGGAAGAAACGGACGATTCGGGATGCTGCACCGCCGAGCGCGATTTCGCGGATGTAAAGCGCGTATGCGAGGTTCTTGATATTCCGTACTATTCAATCAATTTCGCAAAGCAATATATGGATAACGTGTTCGCCCAGTTTGTCGAGGGACTTAAACGAGGGATAACGCCCAATCCGGATATTCTTTGTAACCGCGAGATAAAGTTCGGCCCGCTTTTGGAATTTGCGGACAAAATCGGCGCGGACTGTTTGGCGACGGGGCATTATGCCAAAGTGGAACAAGGTGTTTTGAAAAAAGCCGTGGACGACACAAAAGACCAGACTTATTTTTTGTGCGGATTAAGCAAAAGGCAATTGGAACGCGTGATGTTTCCGCTTGGAGAATTGAAAAAGACCGAGGTGCGCAAGATTGCACGCGGATTGGGGTTGGTGACAAGTGACAAAAAGGACAGCACCGGCATTTGTTTTATCGGCGAGCGCAAGTTTCGGGATTTTATGAAAACGTATCTTGGAAACAAGTCCGGGGATATAAAAACGCTTGACGGGGTGACGGTGGGCAGGCACGAGGGCCTTATGTATTATACTTTGGGTCAAAGGAAGGGTCTTGGGATAGGCGGTTTTAGCGAGAATACAGACAGATGGTTTGTAGTAAGAAAAGATTTAGAAAGCAACACACTTTATGTCAGTAATGGGGAGTGTTCGGAACTTTTTTCGGGCGGATTGTGTGTAAAAAACTTTAACTGGATAGCGGGGAAGCCGCCCGCCGCAAAGTTCAAGTGCATGGCAAAGACACGATACCGCCAACCCGACCAAGGATGCACGGCAGAGGTAAACCCGGGCGAGGTACGCGTGACTTTTGATAAACCCCAACGCGCGGTGACACCGGGTCAGTGGGTTGTGTTATATGACGGCGAGGTGTGCCTGGGCGGCGGAGAAATCGGGGAGGCATTTTAAATGGCAAAGAAAAAAATTAAGAAAGAAATAAAAGTCCTTTTCGTTTGCACGGGAAACATATGCCGAAGTCCCATGGCGGAAATTATTTTCCGCAACATTTGCGAAAAACACGGGCGCAAAAATATCATTGTCGACAGTGCCGGCACAGGCGCGGCGTGGAAAGAGTTAATGACGCCCGATGCGGTTGATGCGTTAAAGGCGTGCGGGGAAAAGGTGCCCGGGGGGTATCGTGAAAATAAACGCTGGGCAGATGAGATGCTTGAACAATTTGACCATATTGTGTGTATGGCACGAAGTCACGCGCGCGCCATTGATTTTGACGGCAAACATCGCAACGTTTATACACTTGACAAAGTTTGTGGCGGCGGGGATGTCTTTGACCCGTGGTGCTTTCCGCTTGATACTTATATAGATGTATGCAGACGCTTGCAAGAGGACCTTGAAGTGTTGTACAATACTATTATTATAGGAGATTGATATGCAGGATATAATTATTGGAAGCGACCACCGCGGATTTGACCTTAAGACCAAGATTAAGGACTATTTGCGTGAAAAGAAAATTTTCGTCATTGATGTTGGATGCAATGACGGCACGAAAAGCGTGGATTATCCCGTTATTGCCAAAGAGGTTGCGGACTGTGTCGTCGGGGCGCGCCACTTTTGCGGGATATTGATTTGCGGAAGCGGCATCGGGGTGTCAATCGCGGCGAACAGGCACAAAGGGGTGCGGGCGGCACTTTGCCATACCGTGGACGCGGCGCGGTCCGCGCGCCAGCATAACGATTGCAACATTTTATGTATCGGGGCAGACGGGGCAGACATTGAAAATGTCAAAAAAGTAATCAACGCTTTCACGGGTACAAAGTTTTCGGGGGAAGAAAAGTACAAACAACGTATTGCCCAACTTGACAAATAAGAATTTTTAGCGTATACTGTTCATTGAAATAATGAAAGCACTTCTTAAGTATTTTTTATCGTCGAAACCAAAACCAACTTTTTTGAACGTCGATTTGTTGGCGCTTTGTTTGACGCAACGGTGTAATGCGCTTTGCAAACATTGCCAGTGCGGCGACGCCAAAGATTATGATATGTCAATCGAAATAATGCGAAAGGTTTTTGACGAGGTCAAGTTTGTCCGCGATTTCGTCCTTAAGGGCGGGGAGCTTATGCTTGCACCCGAGAAGTTGGAGGAACTTTATTCGGTGCTTGTCGAGAAAAATGTCAAGGTAGAGTACTTTTCAATCGCTACAAATGCGATATTTAATGATGATAACGAAATCCACGATGTGGAAAGATACCTTGAGGCACTTGGAAAATTGCGCGATTACAGCAAAGTAAAAGACCACCGTCCAATGTTCGTATCGTTTGACAAGTTCCACCGAAGCGAGGGCGAGCGAATACTGGGTGCGGAAAGATATCAAGAAAATGTCGCAAGGCTAAGCAGTCACCCGTTGTTTTGCGATTTTCAACTTGAGGCCGATGTTTTTCTTATGCACGAGGGCCGTGCGAAAAATCTCTCATGCAATGACACCCTTATTATTGATAGCGGCGAGGTGCTTGGTCAAGATTTGTATATTCCATATGGTTGCAGAAATGACTGTAACTTTTCGCGCGTAACCCGGCTTTTGGTCGGCGCACACGGCAATATAACACGCGACAAGGAATATGAATTACAACAGAGGGACTCCCTTGGCAGAGTTTCGGCCGGCGAAAAGATTAATGATATACTGTTGCGGTCGCCGTCCGTTATAAAGTGCCGCAATTTTGATGAATGGAACGAACATACGTCACAGCATAATACAAAGATGGGACTTATGAAAATTGCGGCAAGTGCGTGGAAACTTGGAATCCCCCAGGACAGGATTTGGGAAGTATTTAAATAAAATATCTTGACTTTTTACCGGTAAATGTTGTATAATAAGTAATGCAGAAAAAATCTATGGGTATGCAAATGTCAATGTGCGGCAAACCGTGCGGAGTTTTTGCGTAATCATATATTAAAAAACGCAACAAACTTGTAACCCCGCACGAACAGGCGGGTTTTTTTATTTTTTAAAGGAGATTATTGTGGAACACAATCATTATGAAAGAGAGTTAAAGTATTTACTTGAAACGGGCGGGGTTTCGCTTGTGCAGATTTTGGGGCTTCTTGAAAAATACGGTTACCAATTAATAAAGGCAAAGCCAAAAGAAAAGCACGAGGCCTATTATGATGACCGGAATTTGACACTTACAAATAATCAGGAAGTAATGCGGGAAAGCCGTCACTATACCCAAAAGGGAAAACTTAAAAAACATCGGTTTATGTATAAAAAGAACTTAAGCGACCCGAACAAGCCGTACGTGGCAAAGGCAGAGTTGGGCTCGGGCAAGTATAAATCGGTCCAGGATTTTGTGGAGGCATTGAAATTGGATGCCGATATCTCTCCCGTTCCATTTTTGTATGCACAGGTTAAAAGGGCCACGGCGATTGTCGGAAAAGGCCCCGAGAGGTTGCTTATATCACATGACAAAATAGAGTATTTCAAGGACAACGAGCTGGCAAGTGCGTTTGAAGAGGAATTAGAGATAGAGGACTGGACCGACCCGCATACGGGTGTCCGGCGCGACAGCGACGTTTGTTTGTGCGAGGCAAATGAAATCTTGGTCAACAGCGGATTGCCGCTTCAGTTGACAAAGTGCAGCAAGCATTATCGCGGATTGGAACTTCTTGGTAAAAATTGATTGACATAATTCTGGAAAAATGCTTGACAAGATGAAAAAAATTTGATAACCTTGTCCCTATTGATGTTGGGAAATATTTTGTAACGACATAAGGAAAGTTCTTTCGGAAGGAAAGGGCTTTTTTCGTGTTCAGACCGCGTATGCGGTGACACAAACCATGTGGAGGTAAAAATGAGCGAATCTGTACTTGCGAAAACCGGGGTCCACAATGAAACTTTTGGGCGTAATGTGCGCAAAGTGTTTCGTCGTGTGCCGGAGATTCTGGACATCCCTTATTTGCTTGACGTGCAAATGGAGAGTTTCAGGCGGTTCCTGAACCAAGGTATTGCGGATATCTTGGACGAGTTTAATCCGATTACCGACTATTCTAACAAGGTCGAGATGTATTTTTCGGACCCTTATGTTGCGGACGAGGCAAAGTATGACGAGGCGGAGTGTCTTCGCCGCGGTCAAATGTTTGTTAAACCGTTAAAGGTAAAGGTAAAGGTTGTATTCAAGGAAACGGGCGAGGTTTTGGTAAAAGAAGTTTTCCTTGGAGATATTCCGATGATGACACAAAGCGGCTATTTCATTATTAACGGGGTGGCGCGTGTTATCGTTAATCAAATTATCAAAAGTCCCAATGTTTACTTTACCGAAGATACCGATAAAAAAACGGGCAAGAAAACAATTGATACCGTTATTACTCCGACCCATGGTGCCTATATTGAATTGGTAAAAGACGCAAACGATATCGTCAACGTGTACCCAAACCGTTCCAACCGTATTTTGCTTGGCGTATTTTTAAAGGCGCTTGGTCTCGGGAGCGATTCCGCCATTTTGAAACTGTTTGACAATCATCCTATTATCAAGGCAACTCTTGATAAGGATGCCCTTAAAACAAAAGGGGAATGTCTTTTGGAAATAAGCCGAAAGATGCGCCCAAGCGAACTTCCCGATGCAGCAGCGATGGAGCGTAACCTTGAAACCATGTTCTTTACATTCCCGAATTATGACCTTGCAAAAGTTGGGCGGTACAAATTCAACAAGAAATTATGTCTTGCAAGCCGCATCGTGAAACAGGTTGCCGCCGAGAACATAAAAATCGACGGCAATATAATCGTTAAAAAAGACGAGGAAATAAGTTTGGACGCGGCAAACGCAATTATGAATGCCGGTATCAATACTGTGCGTGTGGTATTGCGCGAAGACAACAAGGAAAAAGAAATCCTTGTAATCGGAAACAATCGTGTAGATATCAACAAGTATCTTGGCGTTACCGAAAAGGAAACGGGTATCAAGGAACTTGTGCACCTTCCGTCCCTTCGCACGCTTTTTGACCTTGCCCAGGCAAAAACAAAGGCGGCACAACTTAAATTGGTGCAAGACAAAGAACACGCCAAAAAACTTGTCGGTCGTCATCTTTTTGTGGATGATATAATTGCCACGGTTTCGTATCTGTTGAACCTTAATGACGGAATCGGAGCAAGCGACAATATTGACCATCTTGGTAACCGCCGTTTGAATACCGCGGGCGACCTTATGGCGCGCCATTTCAAGGAAGGTATGCTGAAATTGCGTAACTCTATGCGCGAAACGATGCAGACCATGGAAATCTCGTCCGAAAACATCAATCCGCTTAATATTATTAATGCAAAGGCAATAAGCCGTGCCCTTAAAGACTTTTGTTCCATTTCGCAATTGTCACATGTTATGGATACCAACAACCCGCTTACCGAACTTACACAAAAACGTAAGATTACATCGGTCGGGCCGGGCGGTATTACAAAAGAACGTGCAACATCCGAGGTTCGTGACTTGCACTATACACATAACGGACGCCTTTGTGCTATTGAAACACCGGAAGGCCAATCAATTGGTCTTGTTAACTCTTTGGCGATGTTTGCGCGCATCAATGAATATGGATTCATAACCGCACCCCTTCGCCGTGTTGACAAAAAGACGGGAAAAGTAACCGACGTTGTAGATTATTTGACAGCGGACGAGGAAGACAATTTCTTTGTCGCCCAAGCGATAGAGCCTCTTACAAAAGACGGTCAATTTGTAAACGAATACGTGCTTTGCCGCTATCGTGATATCGTTTTGGAAGTTACACGTGACAAGGTGGACTATGTTGACGGCTCGCCGCGCCAGTTTATCTCGCTTGCTACCGCACTTATCCCGTTCCTTGAAAACGATGACACGGGGCGTGCGTTGCTTGGTTCAAATATGCAGCGTCAAGCGGTACCATTGGTACGCACCGAGGCCCCGTTGGTTGCTACGGGTCTTGAACACCGTGCCGCAATAGACAGCCAAGTTCTTGTAATCGCACATCACGATGGTACTGTGGACAGTGTCACCGCAGAGCGAATTGTGGTAAAACGCGAAGACGGCACCAAAGACTTTTACAAACTTGTAAAATTTGCACGCTTTAACGAAGAGGCGTGTGTTAACCAAAAACCTGCCGTATACAAAGGCGACAAAGTAAAACAAGGCGACATTCTTGCGGATGGTTATGCCACCGCCGGCGGGGAACTTGCTATTGGTAAAAATATGTGTGTTGCCTATATGAACTGGGAAGGCTATAACTTCGAGGACGCGATACTTATAAGTGAACGCGTTGTAAAAGACGACAAGTTTACCTCGATTGCATTGCACCTTAAGGAATGCAAGGCACGTACCACAAAACTTGGTGACGAAGAAATCACCCGCGATATTCCCAACTTGTCAGAGGAAGCGATAAAGAACCTTGACGAGGATGGTATCGTGCGCGTGGGTTCATTTGTCCGTCCCGGCGACATTTTGGTCGGAAAAGTTACCCCAAAGGGTGAAACGGAATTGACACCGGAGGAAAGATTGCTTCGTGCAATTTTCGGTGAAAAGGCGCGCGAAGTGCGTGACAGCAGCTTGCGTGTTGAAAACGGAAAAGACGGTGTTGTTGTCGGTGTTGAAAGATTCGCACGCAAAAACAAAGACGAAATGGAAGTGGGCGTTAACGAGGTTATCAAGGTTACCATTGCCCAAAAACGTAACATAAAAGTCGGTGACAAGATGACGGGCCGCCACGGTAACAAAGGTATCGTGTCAAAAATTCTTCCGGTAGAGGACATGCCGTTCATGGCGGACGGTACCCCTGTTGATATCGTGTTGAATCCGCTTGGTGTTCCAAGTCGTCTTAACATCGGTCAATTGCTCGAGGTCCATTTGGGGCTTGTTGCCCGTACATTGGGATGGCAAGTTGCTACCCCTGTGTTCAATGGCTGTACCGAGCAAGATATTCAAAAACTTCTTGGCGAAAACGGACTGCCAAAAGACGGCAAGATGCAACTTTATGATGGCCGTACCGGTGAACCGTTTGAAAACAAAACAACTGTGGGCTATATGTACATGTTGAAACTTCATCACATGGTTGACACCAAAATCCACGCCCGTTCCACAGGCGCATACAGTTTGGTAACGCAACAACCGCTTGGCGGAAAGGCGCAATTCGGCGGTCAACGTATGGGTGAGATGGAAGTGTGGGCGCTTGAGGCCTATGGTGCGGCGCACATATTGCAAGAAATGTTAACGGTCAAATCCGACGACGTGGCAGGGCGCACAAAGACATTCATTTCAATTGTTAACGGCCAGCCAATGCCGGAACCGGGTATTCCGGAATCTACAAAAGTCATGATACGGGAACTCCAGGGTCTTGGTCTTGACCTTGAAATCAAGACACCGGATAAACGCACAGTGGAAATCAAGGATATCGAAACGCAAGGACCGGATATCACGGAAACAGTGCTTAAATCGGGCGACGATGAAGAGGCAATGGACGGCGAGTTGGATATTATTACACTTGGTGGGTTTGGTGACAATCCGGATGCCGGCGGTGCCGCGGACGGCGAACTTGACCTGGATGACTTGTTCAAGGATTAATAGGGGAGGAGAGAGAAAATGTTTGAATTAAATAATTTCGAAAGTTTAAGAATTGGCATCGCGTCACCCAACAAGATACGCGAATGGTCGCACGGCGAAGTAACAAAGCCCGAAACCATTAACTATCGTACGCAAAAGCCCGAAAAAGACGGCTTGTTTTGCGAGCGCATTTTCGGCCCTAAAAAAGACTGGCAATGTTCTTGCGGTAAATACAAACTTATCCGTTACAAGGGTACCGTTTGCGACAAGTGCGGCGTTGAAGTAACACGCAGTATCGTGCGCCGCGAGCGTATGGGTCACATTGAACTTGCCGCCCCTGTTACACATATCTGGTATTTCAAGGGTGTGCCTTCACGTATCGGTACGTTGCTTAACATGACGATTAAAAGTTTGGAACAAGTTATTTACTTTGTATCACACGTTGTTATCGACCCGCGCAAAACCGACCTTAAGATTGGGGAAATCTTGTCCGACCGCGAAATGCTTGAAAAACATGAAAAGTACGGTATCGGTTCGTTCAAATCGGGCATGGGTGCCGAAGCGGTCAAGGAAATGCTTTCCAACATTGATATCGAAAAAGAAATTAAAGAACAGGAAAACATTGTCCGCACCGGAAAAGGTGTCAAACGCGAAAAAGCCGTCAAAAAGTTGGAACTTCTTTTGGCATTTAAAAACAGCGGCAACAAACCCGAATGGATGGTAATGGATGTTTTACCGGTTATTCCGCCGGAACTTCGTCCTATGGTGCAAATTGACGGCGGACGTTTTGCGACGACGGACGTCAATGACCTTTACCGCCGCGTGATAAATCGTAACAACCGGTTGAATAAACTTATTACTTTGGGTGCGCCCGATGTTATCGTGCGTAACGAAAAACGTATGTTGCAAGAGGCGGTTGACGCCCTTATCGACAACGGCCGCCGCGGAAAGGCGGTACAGGGTGCCAAAAACCGTGACCTTAAATCACTTGCTGCGGGGCTTCGCGGTAAACAGGGGCGTTTCCGTAATAACTTGTTGGGTAAGCGTGTTGACTATTCCGGTCGAACCGTTGTTGTTGTAGGTCCCGAACTTAAACATTACCAAGTTGGTATTCCGAAAGAAATGGCGCTTGAATTGTTCAAGCCGTTTGTAATGAAAAAACTTGTGGAATTGGGTCTTGCCCATCACAGCAGAAGTGCAAAGCGTCTTATTGAACGCGAAAAACCGCAAGTCTGGGACGTATTGGAAGAGGTTATCAAAGACCATCCTGTACTTTTGAACCGCCAGCCAACGCTTCACCGATTGTCAATTCAAGCATTCGAGCCTGTTCTTATCGACGGGCGCGCGATTCGGTTGCATCCGCTTTCATGTCCTGCGTTTAACGCGGACTTTGACGGTGACCAAATGACGGTACACGTACCGCTTTCACCCGAGGCAAAAGCCGAGGCACGTATTTTAATGCTTTCAAGCAACAATATCTTGAAACCGTCGGATGGTAAATCCATTGTTACGCCTACCCAAGACATCGTGCTTGGTTGTTATTACCTTACTCTTGTCAAAGACGGCGCAAAGGGCGAAGGCAAAGTATTCCGGTCGGAAGAAGAGGCGGAAAAAGCACATCATGCGGGAACCCTTGACCTTAAGGCGAAAATTAAAGTACGCCGCGAACACGAGGATGGAACGAAGGGCCGTGTCGAGACGACTTTGGGACGTATTTTGTTTAATCGCTGCTTCCCGCAGGATATCGGCATCGTTGACCGCGAAAATCCGGAAAACAAATTCGTTTACGAAATAAATAAAGAAATCGTCCGAAGTGACCTTAACGATATTATCGTAAGCACCTTCAAAAAGCACGGCGCCACCGTGACAAGTGAAACCATCGACAAAATCAAAGACGTTGGATTCAAATATTCGACACTTGGGTCGATAAGTTTGTCGGTGTTTGACGCGTATATTCCCCCCGAGCGCGAACAAATCATCAAAGCCACCGAACAGGAAGTTAAAAAAGTCGAGGAACAATACGGAATGGGGGCCCTTACAACAGATGAAAAACTTGACAAGAACATTGCGCTTTGGCAAAAAGCAACCGACCAAGTTCAAAAGGCGGTTGTCAATGGTCTTGACAAGTTCAATCCAATCAAATTAATGGCGGCATCCGGTGCGCGCGGTTCCAACAAACAAATTATGCAGTTGTCCGGTATGCGCGGTATTATCGCAAACGTGTCGGGGAGAAAAGAGGACGTTCCGACCAAATCAAACTATCGTCTTGGTCTGAAACCGCTTGAATATTTCTTGTCGTCGCGCGGTGGTCGAAAAGGTCTTGCCGATACGGCGCTTAAAACCGCGGACGCGGGTTATCTTACCCGTCGTTTGGCGGACGTTTCCCAAGACGTTATCATAAGCGAAGAAGACTGCTTTGCAACATTCAACGAAAAGCCGAAAGGCGTTGTTGTGCGCGACCTTGTGGTTGACGGTTATATTGAACACTTGCGCGACCGTATCGAGGGGCGGTATGCTACACGTGACATAGTTGACCCGGCGAATACCAAAAATGTTATTGTGTCTGCAAATACAATGATTTCAAAAGAACAAGCAATGCAAATTGCAAATTGCAATATCAAAGAAGTTGAAATACGTACTGTGCTTACCTGCAAGGCAAAACGTGGTATCTGTGCAAAGTGTTATGGCCGCGATATGACAAGTCACGCTACTGTTTCCATCGGCGAAGCGGTTGGTATCATTGCGGCGCAATCAATCGGCGAGCCGGGTACACAATTAACCATGAGAACAAAGCACCAAGGTGGTATTGCTATGGCAAATATCACGGAAGGCTTGCCGCGTGTTGAAGAAATTCTCGAGGCACGCCAACCAAAAGGTGTCGCGGTTGTAAGTGACGTCGGCGGCGCAGTAACAAGTGTTAAACCGGATGAAAAACGCCTTAAAGTTACCATTCGCACAACGGACGGTAAAGATGTCGAATACCTTATCAACAGCGGTGTAAAAGTTATTGTAAGTAAAGACAGCGTTGTCGAGCCGGGCTCGCCGCTTACCGAGGGTGTTATCAATCCGCATGACATTTTACGTACACGCGGTATCAAGGCGGTTCAAGATTATTTAATGGCAGAGGTTATCAAGGTTTATAAAACCCAAGATATCGCAATTAATAACAAGCACCTTGAAATAATTATCCGGCAAATGCTTCGCAAAGTTAAAGTCGAGGATCCGGGCGAAACGGCTTTGCAAGCGGGCAGTATCGTGGATGCGGCCGCATATGATGAACAAAACCTTATCGCAATTAACAGCGGCAAGCGTCCTGCTTCCGCACGCCGTGTGCTTTTGTCGATTACCAAAGCGGCATTGAAAACGGAAAGTTTCTTGTCCGCGGCATCTTTCCAAGAGACATCAAGTGTTCTTACGGAAGCCGCAATAAAAGGTAAAACTGACCACTTGATTGGTTTAAAAGAAAATGTTATAATAGGGAAACTTATTCCTGCGGGAACGGGTTTGAAACGATATCGAAATATGGGGTACAAAAATGTTGTTTAATTTACTTAACCTG
>Ga0123353_10001456_pt1 | contig 28955 bp, 20 predicted proteins | sample TergutLab28metaG_3_FD_92763 | JGI IMG/M metagenome (GOLD analysis project Ga0123353, IMG submission 92763) | Labiotermes labralis P3 segment gut microbial communities from Petit-Saut dam, French Guiana - Lab288 P3 | ecosystem: Host-associated > Arthropoda: Insects > Digestive system > Gut ...
CACGATGCGTATGTCATGCACAACGGTGGCACGATTGGCACTGCCAATATCCTTTTTGGAACTCTCGCAAACGATTCTACTGCCGCTACGGGTGTTACCACTGCGAATGTTTCCGGTCACGGAACCCTCATCAATTACAAAGGTCGCACGGTCAACAATGTGAATGTCGGAGTGGGCGGGTATGTCGCCAACGAAGGCACGGTCAGTGGTGTAGCGGGCACGGTCAACAACTTAACGATGACCGGAGGGATATTCTTCAATGACCGAGGCACGGTCGGTCAGAGCAGCGGTAACGGTACAACGGATATCAGCGGTGGATGGTTTTACAACGCCGCCGGTACAGTTCGTGGCAATGTCGCGGTCAGTGGGAACGGGGCGTTCGAAAATAGTTATTCCAAAGCCGCAATCGCCAATGTGTCAGTGAGTGATAACGGGATGGTTCACAACTACGGTACCAGTTCGATCATTGCGAATTTAGCAATGAGTGATGATAGCACCGTGTACAACGGTGCCGGCGGTAAGATCAACAATCTGACCTATTTTGGCGGTACTTATTTTGATAATGTGAGTGATAAGTACGCCGATTTTGGGTCGGGTTCCATCGGCACGCTGACGATTGCGGGTGATGCAACGGGAATCGAATGGGGTTCCGTGAATACTCTCCAATTCGCCAGCGATGGAAGTGGTTTTATGACCATCAGCGGTTTCGCTGACGGGGCTGGTGGACTCTCATTCGACACGGGTATCCAGGCATCGAGTGTGAATTTGGCAGGTGCGAGCCTCAACATTGACCTGACCAATGTTCTTGATGGGCCTTATACCAATTTCGATGATTGGACATTCGGTTTCACCGGTGCGTTCGATGGATTCGATGGTATTGCTGATGGTCAGGCATTCCTCTCCTGGAGTACACTCTTCGGTCTTGGAGAAGATGCCATTGCCGGCTTGGATGCCATTGCCTCCATCAGCATTGGTTGGGAAGGTGGTTGGAGCACCATTTGGGATGGCGAATCGCTGTTGTCGAGTTTCTGGTTTGCCGATTTTAATAAAGCCGGCGGCATCACTTCGACTGTTCCAGAACCGACAACGCTTGTGGTGCTGGGGCTCGGCTTGATCGGTGTTGCCACGGCGAGTCGTCGGAGAAAATAATGTGATTGACAAAACCCCGACCCTAAGTCGGGGCGAGTCTTTGCGATTTGTACGCCGTGCAACGTTAACAACCTGCTCTCTTAACGGGGGCAGGTTGTTGACGTTGGGCGCGTGGTGTGCCGCAGGCGGGGCGAATTGTCTTTTAACCGCTTTTCATTGCCTCTTCGACAATTTTGGCTTCTTCGACCGTGTTAATACCAAGCGATTCGATGGGTTTCAAGACGGGCAAAGCGATAACCCGCTTGCCTTGCGACCGCATGATTGCCGGTGTGTCCGTGATGTAGTATTCTTTTTGGGCATTGTCCGTTCGCAGGTGCGTCAACGCCTCCAACATGTCCGGCGTGTGGAAAACGTAGTAACTCATATTGACTTCTGTGATCTTTTTCTGTTCCGGCGAAGCGTCCTTGTCTTCGACGATGCCCTGAAACTCCCCTTTCTCGTCTCGAAGAATACGTCCAAGTCCCATCGGATTCTCTTTGAAGGCAGTTCCCAAAATACAAGAAGGACGCATTTCGGCAGATTCCTTTTGGTATGCTTCGAACAATTTTCGGATCGAATCGACCTGGACCATAGGACTGTCGCCTGCGATGACCAGTACGGAATCTTGGTGCGGGCTCAATTTTTCATGGCACGTCATCACGGCATGACCTGTTCCGAGTTGCTCGATTTGTTCGACAAATTCCAAATTGGGGCGATGGGCAAGTGTTGTCCGAACCAGGTCGCTCCGATAGCCGACAACGACGATGATCTTGTCCACTTCCGCCTGTTCCAGTGCATCGAGAACGTATTCGATCATGGGGCGTTCCAAGATAGGGTACAGAACTTTGGGCAGTTCCGATTTCATGCGGGTCCCCTTACCCGCAGCCATCACAACAGCGTATTTCATTGGTGTCTCCCAAGAAAGCAAACTACGTGGGGAATCATTATAGCCGTTCGGGCAATGACATACGAGTCCCGGAGGTTCCAACACTCTCATCCTCTTGAATAATACTGCCCGGAAGATTAGAATTGCCCTCCACCGTTGCAAGGAACGAGGCGTGTTTCGACCCATAGGACTCAACAATGAAGCAGACACTTGTTTTTTTGGTTTTACCGGCTATTTCCATTGCCGTTTTTGTCCAAGGCTCAGAACAATGGTCGAGATTTCGCGGACCCAATGGTCAAGGCATTTCGGCTGCAACCGGTTTGCCGATCCAATGGTCCGCCACCGAAAATATCGCATGGAAAACGTCTATTCCCGGTGAAGGCTGGTCGTCTCCCGTCATTTGGAACGATCATATTTTTTTAACCTCGACCACGAACAGCGGAAGAGAATGTCATCTCATCGCCGTTGACAGGAAAAGCGGAAAAATTTTGTGGAACAAGTCGGTCTTCACGCAGGAATTGAAGCAGAAACATCCCCGCAATTCGCATGCCACGCCGACTCCCGTTACGGACGGTCAGCGGGTCTATGCCGTTTTTCCTAATGGCTGGTTCGTCGCTCTCGATTTCGAGGGAAACAGCGTTTGGACAAACACCGAATTAAATTTTTATTCTCAACATGGTCTTGGAACGTCGCCGATCATCTATGGCGATCTTTTGATTATCGCTATCAATCCGAGCAGCAAGGCAGAGCCGTTGCAACTCGGTTGGCAACTTCCGTGGGACCAGTCGTACCTTTTGGCTCTCGACAAGAACACAGGCAAAGAACGTTGGCGTGGGATGAGAGGAATGAGCAGAATCAGTCATTCCGTACCGGTCGTCATTCAGGTTCATGGTGAAGACCAGATTTTAAGTGCGACGGGGGATGTCATTCAAGGCTTTGACCCGGCAACCGGCGAACCGATTTGGACGGTCCAAAATTCGGGAGAACCGGCGGTTCCCACTCCGGCAATCGGTGAAGGGATGGTCTTTATGGCAACGTCTCCGAGCAGCCCTATTCTCGGAATCAAAACAGACGGCAAAGGAGACTGTACGGACACGCATGTCCTTTGGGAACAAAAACGGAATATTCCGCTGACATCTTCGTTTTTGTACGTGAACTCGTGTCTTTATTCGGCAAGCGACCGCGGTACTTTTGCGGCATTCGAGGCAACGACGGGAGAACTCCTTTGGGAACGCCGTCTGGAAGGCAGACCGGATTCCTCGCCGATTTATGCCGATGGAAAAATCTATGTTACGACGCATCTCGGTATGACGACGATATTCAAGCCGAACGCTGATCCCAAAGTTCCTGCCGAAGTCATTGCCGTCAATGAAATAGATGAGACCGGCGGAACCACCGTTCAGGCGACCCTTGCCGTTGCTGAAAACCAACTGTTCCTGCGAACCAACAAGGAACTCTGGTGCATCGGGAAGTAAGGAGTGCATGAGTCTGACAGGGTGCAGCATAGCACGCACTTATTCGACCGATTTTTCTTCCGCATCAGACCTCGGCGTTACTGAATCCAGCGGAAAGAAGGGAAGTCGTTCCACGACATAGGAGCGCACAGTTTGCCCCCCTTGCAGTCGTGTGTTCAGGAGAGTCATCATCAAGCCGTTCCCGAAGTTGCCTTCCCATCGCTGCATACCTTCTCCCAATGTAACATAGAGAAAAGGGACATGAACAAAAGAGGCTTCAGGATGGCTCTCCATGATGTTGATTTTCATTTCCGATGGATAGAACGTGAAAACAATATCAGGAACACACATGTCGTCCAGAGGAGTGATGCAGGTGTCTTCGACTAAATCGACTTGTTTACACAACTCATGGAGCAAATCGCTGCCATCGAGTGGCAAATACTTTTCGGAGGTGTTCTGTTGCCGATCAATTCCGACAATTTCCACGGAAACTTCTTCCGTATTTTGCAAGGTCTCCCGGAGTTTTTGAATTGCTTGTTTCCGGTCTTCTTTGGTCAGATCATAATTTTCGGATCGGGCATCTTTTCCGAACATTGGAGCATACTGTCCCGGAAAATTCAGACCGAGAAACTCCGAAATGAATGGTCCGCACACTTCTTGAATTGTTTGTTCCTGCGGCGCATCATGTGTCAAGGGATATTCTGCGATGTCCGCCAGAAAATCAACGCAGATAAAGCCGATGAACGCCAGCAGAATGACGGACATAAAAATCGAGAAGACGAGCGCAACCACTTTGGCTTCCGGCGGGTCCGGCGGCGTAACATTGGGCGGAATAAAGGACGTATGCTGGGACATGAAACGTGGATCAAGGAGTAACAGGAATGGCAGCCACAGGGGCTTGGGCAACAACAGCACGGCGAATCAGGACGAAATTTTCCCCGCGAAACTCGGTAAATTCGCCGTCGATTTTCCAAAATTGACGTTCAGGTTTTTCCTGAACGGTCGTCAAAATCCGTTCCAAAGCCAGATTTTCGAGGCAGGTAAAGCGTTGACTGTTTTCGACGGTGTACAGTACCGTTCGGTCGCCGGTTTGCCGAAAAAAGACGTGTTGATCCTTAAATGCCGTCCCTTCTCGAAGCCGTTTTGCTCGCGGCATTTGTTTTGTCGGCGGAATCGCAATGGATTGAGACTCCTGATCCGGTGGCAGGACAACTTCTGCCCGCTGTGCTAATGCGACGAGCCCACCGAGTAATAAGAAGGGAACGAAAACGACGATTAAACGTAACATTCTTGGCATAGACACAAAAGACTATCGTAACGATTATCCCAAACAGAGCGGCTCTCGTCAAGATAAAACCAGTCCGATTGCAAAGTTTCAACATGGCATGGTAAAGGTCGGCAGCCTATCTGTCTTGCAACCAGAACCGGACTGTTCGAGGGACTTGGTTTTTTGCCGATTTCTGGTAGAATCCCGGGGCTATTGTGGGTTTGAAAACTTGAATCATCCCGGAGGTGAGTGTGGCGAAAAAAACGTCTGTATCGCGAAACAAGCATAGCAAAAAATTATCTAATGCCGAATTGCAAATCTATAAAGACCGCCTTATTTCACTGCGTGACCGGATTCGGAATGACGTATCGACAATGACCGATGGTGCGTTGAGTCAGAGCCGAGCCGAAGCCGCCGGAGACCTTTCCATCATGCCGCTGCACATGGCAGACATTGGTACCGATAATTTTGAGCAGGAACAGACTCTCTCCTTTATTCAATCGGACAATAATACACTGGGACTCATAGAAGAAGCACTGGGGCGAATTAAATCCGGCACTTACGGAATTTGCGAAGGTTGCGGCAAACCGATCCCGAAAGTCCGATTGAATGTTTTGCCGTACACCGCAGATTGTGTCCATTGTGTTGAACTCGCCCATGAAGAATAGTACGAAGTCGCCAGTTGCCTTTGGTTAACGCACATATCCTCATGAATGATAGTCAGATAATTTAGTACAAAGGTGTACCATGTATCAAAAGGAGAAACACACTTGAAATCACAGGAGAAATTATTGATTATTGGTGTGATTTTAGCGATAGTCGGTCTTGCGCTAATACTGTATGGCAATTCGCTAAATCTGAGTATTGATGCACGAATAATTAGTGGTCGAGAGAATCCGGGAATACTGTGGATGATATTTGGTGGTATCGCACTTGGCTCTAGCACAATCGTAGCCGCCGCAATATTACACGCTGGCAGGTGCCGTGCTGTCTGCCTCTTTGTTTCGATTGCTCTTGCAGGATTGGCGGCTGATTTGCTCACGAAACATTGGGTTTTTCAAGCACTGAGAATGCCGGGAGAATACAAGGCGGACACCGCACCGGAATTGAATGCCGTCTATTGGATTTTGCCGAACATCATCGGCTTTCAAACATCCCTAAACACGGGAGCATTATTTGGCTTCGGGCAGGGACAGACTACGATTTTGGTTACTTTGTCCCTCATTTTTTTAATCGGTATCGTTCTATACGTTGTTCTGTGGGCGTGGCGAAGTTTGTTTTTTTCGGCAATGCTGGGGATGATTACGGCAGGAATCTGCGGAAACCTGTATGACCGGCTCGGCTGGCACGGTTTGACTTATCCCGACTGGCACCCGATGACCGGTCAACAAATTTATGCCGTTCGGGACTGGATTCTCGTCATGATCGGCACTTTTCCTTGGCCCAATTTTAACGTTGCCGATTCCTTGCTTGTGTGCAGCATCATTTTGTGGTTCCTTCATAATCTGTACTATGAATGGTATCAAGTATTGAAGGGTCGAACGCAAATCCCTTGCCATGAAAGACTCCTTCCCCCATCTCAGAGAGAATCCGGTGCAGAGGAAGACTCTGTCGGGCTGTCATCGTAGCACTGCCTTCATTTGCTTCCACTGCGGATTGTTCGGCTGAATTTCGATCAGTCGCTCCAAAAGCGGCACTGTTCTGGCGGTGTCGCCTCGCTGATAATAAAGAGTCATCAAAGCATAGAGAAAATCGACATTGTGCGGCTCTGCCTGCACCACCGACAAGAGTTCTTTTTCCGATTCTGCGTAACGTTCGAGTTGCAGGAACAAAAGTCCCAAATTGTACCGAACACGATTCCACGTCGAATTTCTGTCGTTTGCCTCACGGAAATTTTCCGAAGCCAGTTGGAGCGTTTTGACCGCATCGTCCATACGTCCTGACTCTGCCATCAGCAATCCCAGCGAATAGGCAATGTCTCCGTTTTTGGGGTCAATCTTCAATGCCTCACGAAATTCCTTTTCTGCTTGCTCCGTTTCTCCCCGCTCATGATACAGCATCGCCAAATTGATCTTCGACGGAATAAACGCCGGGTCGAGTGCAAGTGATTGCAGGTAGAGGTTCAGCGACTTTACCGTGAGACGACGAATCAGTCCGGTTGCTGTTGTCCGGGCTTCTTGAAAAGCCGCATCCTGTGGTTGCAAACCTTGAACGGAGGCGTAAAACCATCGATTGACTTCGCCTAGTTTCTGACTGGCTAAATCATGTTCCAATACAGCCAAATTGAGGTACACCGCCGGTTGATCATTGTCCACTTGTTGCGTGGACTTGAACTCTTCTTTGGCACGTTCAAACGCTGCCGAAATTTCCCCTTTGGACAACTGCGAATTCAAACGCGCCAACACTCGTGCGGTCTCCGTGCGAACCGCCAAGTTGGTGTCTTTGAGTAACGGAGGCAGATGCTGCAACTTAACGCTATCCGGCAGTACCGCCAAGGCTCCAACTGCGGCAAATCGCATCTGGGGATAAGGGTCGTCAAGTGCAAACAAACTTGCCGTAAGTACCGTTTCAGTTGTTTGAGTATCAAGTGGGAGCCGACCCAGGATCGTTAAAGCACTTGCCCGAATCGGGAAGCGAAAATCCCTGTCGGTTCTGTTTTGGACAATTTGAAACAGTCTTTGCGCAACAGTAGAGTCGCCTCGTTTTCCTGCTTCCAATGCCAACGCATAATGATCCTCAATGGCTTCCATTTCGTTGTAACCGACCCTCGTTTTGCGTTGTTCGGTGTACCATCGTTCCACCCAGTCGGCAGCCCATTGTAATGTCTCCCCTTTTGTCCGATCTTGATGGCAAATCGAACAGGCATTCGGTGGTGCCGCAGATACCGGTGCCATCAACGTGAGTGCCGGACTCGGTATGCGGATACTGTGATCTCGCCGTGGATCAACGACCATGTAGTTCGACTTGGGAAAATGACACTCAACGCATTGCGTTCCCGGCTTGTTGGAATCGGTGTGAAAATGATGCTTCGGCGTGTCGTAGATTGAGGGTGTATGGCACTGCGCACAGAGCCGGTTCCCCTGAAAACGGAGTTCAAGCGTATGGGGGTCATGGCAGTTCGTACAACCGACCCCTTTGCTTGACATTTTCGATTGGAGAAATGAGCCATGTTCAAATGCTTCTTCAAGAAGTTGCCCATCAGGAAAGTAGATATTTCCGTCTTGTAGTTCCGTTACGAACCAATCAGCGGCGGGCACTTCCGGCGGCTTGGGACCTGAGTGCATCAACCGACGGCGGGCGTGGCAAAAGACACAACTTTCGGTGATTTCCGCATCGCTCCGACCAACAAGTTGATACACTTCAAGGGGAACACTTTTTTTCCATGAGGTTTGGAACTTGTTCTGCTGTCCGACCTGCACATGTTTGCCGCATGGACCGTGGCAGGCTTGACAACCGACGTTGATTTCCGTGTACGTTGTTCGGTAAATTCCGCCTCGTGGAGTGTTGGTTTTCGGTCGGAAATCCTTCTGCACATTGGTTGTGTGGCAATCGGCGCACATCCGGTTCCAGTTTTGCAACGGTGCCGTCCAATGGAGTGGATCGTCAGGTAAAATTTGCTCTTTCGGATAAAGGTGAAACCAACGATTTGCGACCGTATCCCAGGCGACGGGCAGGGCTTGCAAGCGTCCCCCTTCCAAAGCAACGAGGTACTGTTGCAGGGGACGAACGCCCAGAGTAAAGAGGACTTCCCGTGTTCCGAGATCAGTGTCCACCATGAAACGGGGCTGATCGTCTGTTCCTTCCTGATACATACGAAACCGTGTCCCCAGAGCCGTTGTGATGCCCCTTTCGTCCGCCAGATTTCGGAGCAATTCGACGATCCGATCTTGTGCGGCGGCAATATCACCGGGTCGGGACATCCGTAAATTTTTTCGGTATTCAATTTCCGCCTCGAATCGGTCAGACTGGGATTCGTTCATGTTTGCTCGCAGTTTTTCCCTGATGCCGCTTTTTGCGTCGAAGGTTGCCAAAGCCAAATCGTCAAAACATGGTTTCGGAGAAAACTTGGCTTTACGTCCTTTGATGTTGTGGCGAAGGATTCCCTCCGGGTCTTCGAGGTATTCACGTCGGGGATCAAATTCCCAAGCGGAGGCTTCCAGACGGTTCAAGAACGCTTTGATTTCATCCTTCGTCAGGAGTGTGATGTCGTCCAATCCGACGTGAAGGAATGTTTTATCTCGAAAATCGCCTAGAATGGACGTTTTCGTGGCATGATCCATGGAGCGTGAGTGGTCGCTTTGGGTCCATTGTTTGCAAATTTCTGCATGACATTCAACGCAGGATGTCGGATCGGCATAATCGGCAGCGGGCATCCGCAACGGAATTGTTGTCTCCATGGGACCGACCGCCGGTTGTTGAGCATACGCCATTCCGCTCAAGAGGCAATACGCGATCAAAGTACCTCTACAAGGCGGGCAAAAAAATTTCAAGAATCCGTACACGGTGTTAAAAAGCGACCAAAACGTCCGGTAAAAATATAGCAGATACCAACAAATTGGACAATGGAACAATCGAAACTGCAACGGAGTGTGTTCGGTTGGGTATTGTGCAAAAACGAATTCGCCCCCAACGCGGCTCACACACAAATGATAGGGTTGCGGCTCCGTAGTCCGCTGTAACCTGACTGTTTTCATTTTTTCTAATAAGTCTCCCTGTTTTTGCCGAAAACCGACAGGGAGGGACTGTATTTTGTCCCTTTTTTCAGACAAAATGGGCAAAAGGGGTAGAATTTGTTGATTTTTGCAAAATCATAGACTATACTTTCCCATGATGAAGTCCGATGTCGGTTATTGCCCGTCTCATTTCAAGACGGTAGGAGATTCAAACATGTTGCGGCAACCAATCCAAATTCTCACTCGGTTCTGTTTCGTCATTTCTTGTGCTGTTTTCAGTCTTGCGCCGTCCTTGAACGGTGCCGGGTTCAATGGCGTTGGGCAACCCTATCCGTCGTACACCGCACCGGAAGGAACGCATTACTTCGCTCTCGGCTTGCAAGCACCGGAACAGCCCGCCGCGCAGCCGGTTGAAGTTGCTTTTCTGATCGACACGTCGGCGGGTCAAGTGGGACAAGCCCGACTCGACACCCTTTCCGCCGTAGTGTCGGCAATCAACCATTTGCCCGAAGGGACAAAAATTCAAGTCTTTGCAATGGACGTCAATACCGAACCGCTGACCGCTCAATTCGCCGTCAAAGGTTCGCCTGAATTGAAAGCCGCTCTCGAAACGCTTGCCCGCCGCGTTCCGCTCGGCGCAACCGACTTCGGGAAAGGACTGGAAACCGTCCGAAAAACTTTCGACAACGGCTCGAAAGAGGCACGTCGTTCCGTGTTATATCTCGGCGGCGGACGAAGTATGGCAAAAACGATCACGCCGGCAGTGTTTGAAAAAGAATCCAAGGCTTTTAACGATCACAAAATCGCCTTCACGGCTTGTGCCATTGGTCTTCGGACTAACTTCGGCTTCATTTCGGCGTTTGCCAACCGCACCGGCGGAAATCTGATTGATACGGCTCCAAAAGAATTAAAAATTGATGCGATTGATGACAAAAAAGTTAATATCGGTTTGGAAAAAGTGGATTGGGCGAAAGTAGGACAGCAACTTGCCGGTTCCGCAACGGCAACGGTTGTCTGGGTCGATTCCGCCTCGGTCAAGTTTCCCGAAGACTGGATGGTCTATCCGAAACGGATTCAGCCGATTCGCAGTGATCGGGCAACCATTCTCGTCGGACAAACCGAAAGTGAAACGTTGCCAACGTGCAGTTTGTTACTGACTGGCATGTCGGCAGAAAGTCAGGTTGCACTCTCGATACCGCTGACTCCTGCGGCGCAGGAATCGGGGAACAACTATCTCCGAGCCGTTGTCGAAACGGCAGCCAAAGACGACGGAGCCGTGATGCCTCTTGTCGGCTGGGATTCGCTGTTGCAAATTCAAGAGTTGTTTATTACCGACATCGAAAATCAAATCAACAAGGCAGATACTGCCATGATGACGGGCAATTTGCCCCAGGCGATGGTCCTGCTGGACGGAGTGTTGCGGGCAGAACCGAGCAACAAAATTGCCCAGAACATGTTCAATGCGGCAGAAGCCCGGATGAACAATGTACTGCCGAACATGATTGCTCAAGAGGAAGAGCCTACGCAAGCGGCGGTCAGCGGTGGTGCAGGAAGTGCGCCTCCGTCCGCATACGTTGATGCGGTCATTGCGGAACACGGAGTCGGATTACAAAAAATACAAAACGAGGTAAGAAATGCGATTGTGGATGCTAACAAGCGGGCAACGGCTGCCGAACCTGATTTTGATGTCGCTATTCAGAACCTCAAACTAACGCAACAGATGGTTCGCAGTAACACCGCCCTTGCTCCGGCAAGTCGGGATGCTTTGTTGGATCGTTTGGGAAACACGCTTAAGCAAGTTGAAAACGAGAAATATACACAGGAGTTCCGTAGCGTTCAGGAGGAAGCGAACAAAGCGAAAGAACGGACTCGGGTGGAATTATTGAATGACTTGCAAGAGAAGCAGAAAAAAGCAAGCCAGATTTTTGATCGGTTCACTGCGTTGATGAATGCAGAAGAATATAAGGCGGCAACAGCGGTTGGTAATGAAGCAGTGGAAATATTGAGAGATGATCCTGCTCCGTATGTTGCCCGGCGTATGGCGCAGATGATTAGTTACATCGACGAATACGAAAAACTACGGCACCGACGGCATATTGGCTTCATCGAATCCTTTATGGAAGCGGAGCGGTCATTCATTCCGATCCCGGATGAGCCGCCGTTTACCTACATTGATCGGGATCGTTGGAAACTCCTTTCCGATTACCGAAAAGAAAAATACTCGACAGTGGCATTGTCCGATCCTGATGAGTCCATCAAAACGATCAAGGCAATTTTGGAGTCTCGTGATGTTCGTCTGATTATCGACGAAACGACAACATTTAACGACCTGTTCCGAATGATTAAAGATGAATTGCGCCGGTTGAAAATGCCGGACATTCACATTGATTTGGATCGTAAGGCATTACAAGAAGCCGGTGAAATTCGGTCGGATACGACGGTTGCTCCCGATGGCTTTGATCATCCTCGGATGCGGTTGCGCAGTACGTTAAACCGGTTGTTGAGTCCGCATGATCTGACGTACATCATTCGGGATGAATCGCTTCTGATTACGACCGTGGAAGAATCAAAAAAGCGGGAAAATATGATTATCAAGGTCTATCCAATAGCAGACATTCTCATGTTGGAGCAAGGACAAATGGGTGGCGGCGGTATGGGCATGATGGGTGGCATGGGCGGCATGATGGGAGGTATGATGGGCGGCATGGGCGGTATGATGGGAGGCATGGGTGGTATGGGCGGCATGATGGGAGGTATGGGTGGCATGGGTGGCGGCATGATGGGCGGAGGCATGGGTGGTATGGGCGGCGGCATGATGGGCGGAGGCATGGGTGGTATGGGCGGTATGGGCGGTGGCTATTACAGCGTGCCGGATGAAATTACCCGACCCGAAAACACCCGAAGCACTTCCGCACAGGCGAAGCAACTGATGCAAGATGCCCTATCGACAAGCGATTGCAATCAATTTTGGACAAATTTCTTTGCCCAAGAAATTGTTAATCAGGAGGTCGTTCTCAGTGTTGTCCGGCAGTTGAGCAAAGAAATGCAAGCCAAAAAGCAAAACGCCGACCAGATCGTTGCGTTAGTGGAATCCGCTATTCTGAGCGGAAATGCCCAACCGTGGATGTACGAAGCACTGACGCTTTCGTTGTCCATGAAGGGTGCCCCGAAAGACCAGGTTCTTCGGGCGGCACTTTCGGCGGCGGACTTCTGCGACAACCCTGTTGATTTGCTCAATATCGGTTTCGTGATGCGGAATGCTCTCGACCTGAAGCAGTATGCCTTCCCACTTTATCGGCAGGCACTCGAAAATATGATTCCGCAACGTGAACTGTATGCAGCAGTCCTCCGGCTGGCAGAAGAACTGTACCGTGAATACAACGACGAAGAGTCGATCCGATGGATAGGACTTGCCATCCTTTCACAGGAATGGGACGGTGCGCTGGGAAATAAACTCTCGCAAGATGCGAATGACATGCTGATGGCACTCGGCAACCGGTTGATGAAGCAGGAACGTAACGAAGAAGTGCAGCAACTTGCCCAGGAAATCCGGGAAGCAAAACTTCGGGATTGTGTCGTTACCATAGAATGGACAGGCGATGCGGGGATTGATCTGATGGTGCGAGAGCCTTCAAATTCGATCTGCTGGTTCAAAGGTCCGAGAAGTATTTCCGGCGGTCTGTTGAAACTTTCCCCGGTAACGAATGCCGCAAAAATTGGCAGACAGTCGGATGCCAAAAGAATTTCCTATGTCTGTCCCAGAGGGTTCAACGGAATCTATTCGTTGGTTTTGCATAAAAGTTGGGGAAATTTGTCCAACAACCTTGTCAAAGTTGCGGTGGAAACGAACGTTATTCCCGGAGAGAGTAAGCCGGAGGGCATTGCCGTCCCGGTGGCATCCGAGGGGGCGGTCGTTGACTTCGTTCTCGAATCAGGCAGACGGACGGAAACCGTGAACGAGGCGGAATTGAAAGTGGCGGATATGCAAATGACTGTTGCCCAACGGGTTGTTGATAGGAATACCGCACTTTGGCGTTTGGCAGATGATGGTGTATTAGGACAAACGACGAACGAACCGGGCGGCGGTACTGTTGCTGCCGGTGCCGGTGCTGGCGGCACAAGTGGTGGTACTGGTGGTTCGGGTAGCAACAACCAGGCTAATAACAACAGCGATGGCGACACTGGCAACACGAATGTTGTTGTCGGCGAGTCGAATTTTCAGGATTATTGGTACGGTTTCCGCTACGTAGGATATCAACCGGAAGTTACTGTTTTACCCGTTGGCTCCTCCCTGAATTTTGATCCATACTCTATTGCCGTGTCGCCGGATCGGAGGTACGTGTTGATGCGTGTCCAGCAGTCCTATAACACCCTACGCGGTGTCACCGAATACAGTTATATGGGGGGTGGAAGTGGCAGGCAGAGCGGCGGCTATGGTGGTATGGGCGGCATGAGCGGCGGCATGGGCGGCATGAGCGGTGGTATGGGCGGTATGGGCGGCATGATGGGTGGTATGGGCGGCATGATGGGCGGCATGGGTGGCGGCGGCTATTATTAAGACGTTCATGAGCGGGGTGCACGAAAAGTTGCTCCAGCAGTAAAAACTGGAAAACAGAGGAAAGCCGGGAGTATAACCCCCGGCTTTTGTTCGTTGTCGTTCGCCGTTTGTCCTAATACACCATCGTCTGCCGAACGTCAGAGTACGGTATTCCAATGCTCTTGATTTTTTTTCTCTTTGGGGGATAATCCACGAACAAGGTTTAGACGATTTATTAACCTGATCTAAAGATGTCCGAAGCGATGATTGAAGCGGTCGGTTTGACCAAATACTACGGTGAATTTGCTGCGATAGATGGTATTTCTTTCCGCATTGACAGCGGTGAGGTCGTGGCTTTTCTTGGTCCAAATGGTGCGGGCAAAAGCACCTCCATGAAATTGTTGACCGGCTACCTTGCCGCCACAAAAGGTACAGCCAAAATTGCCGGTCATGATATGGCAACCGACCGGATTGCCGGTGCCAGAAAACTCGGTTATCTGCCCGAAAATGGTCCGCTCTATCCTGATATGACTCCTCGCTCACTGCTCCGCTTCTTCGGCGAAGCCCGCGGAATGTCTGGACGTTACCTAAACGAACGAATCGCAACGGTGGTCGAACTCTGCGTTCTCAAATCGGTTTATGGTAAGCCCATCGGCAAACTTTCCAAAGGGTATCGGCAACGCGTAGGAATGGCACAAGTCATGCTCCATGAGCCGGACGTGCTGATTCTCGACGAACCGACGGCGGGACTTGATCCGAATCAGATTCACGGTGTACGTGAAATGTTGCGCCGGATCGGCAAGGAAAAAACCATTTTGCTTTCAACACACATATTGCAAGAGGTGGAGGCGGTTGCCTCGAAAGTGCTGTTCATTAACGAAGGACGCTTGGTGTTCAATGGAACGATTGCTGAATTCAAGAAGAGAGACACGGACATCGAAACGCGATTCCGTGAACTGACTAAAGCCGCTCCATGAGGAGTTATCCGACAATCGCAAGCAAAAACCCTCTGCATCTGTCTGTGTCGGTCAGCAGGCACAATCGTCGTGCTGTTGCACTAGGACGCTCCGTTGTTGTATTTGTTCCGTTCCGGTTTGCTTGGCTTGGTTTTATTGGTCGCCTGTTCCGAAGATATTGTTGCCACAGAGTCGGAACCGCTTCGGTCGCCCCTCGTTGCTTCACTTTCGTATCGCCCAAAAATCATTCGCCCCGCACTGGTTTGCAGTACGCTCGTTACCGTCAGAATTACCCGCTCACCGACGTATGCCTGCCCTCCTTCGACAACCACCATTGTTCCATCATCCAAATAGCCGATGCCCTGACTTGCTTCTTCGCCCGGCTTCAGCAGATCGACGGTCAATTTTTCTCCCGGCAAAAAGACCGGTTTCAGGGCATTTGCCAAATCGTTTAGGTTAATCACTTCGACATGATGAACTTTGGCGACCTTGCTCAGATTATAGTCGTTCGTAATCAGTCTGCCTTCAATGTGTTTTGCCAACTCGACAAGTTTCAAATCGACCGGATGATTTTGAAATTCCGGTATATCGGTGTCGTCAATACGAAGATCAATATCTTTAATTTTTTGCAGTCGGTTCAACACATCCAAGCCGCGTCTTCCACGTGTCCGCCGGCTTCGGTCGGCACTATCCGCAATGAGTTGTAACTCGTCCAGAGCAAAACGAGGCATAATGAATGGATTATCCAACACCAGTGTTTCCAACACATCGGCAATGCGACCATCAATCAAAACGCTGGTATCCAAAATGAGCGGACGATTCCCTTTGACATCACGTCGGAATTCGACGTAGGGAATAATAAACCGGAAATCGTCCCGCGTCTGTACCAAAAAACTGGTACAAAGATAGCATAACGCAAGTCCGAGAATAATCATCAAGTTGAGTGAAAACTGTTTATCGTCAATCCATGCAAGCAATGGCGTAAGAGCATATCCGATGGCTGCCGTCAAAAGAGTGCCGACGAGCAGTCCAAAGTAGATGGACGAAATCCAGATTACCCGTTTTCGCGGGATCAACATGTCAATAATGACAAGAGTTCCCGAAAACAGGATGACACCGGCTAATGCGACCAAGCCTGTTGTGGGTGCGGGAGTGGTGTCCATACCCAGCAGGTACACACCTATGCCACTTGCGATCACGATATAAAAACAGCGTAAAACGAAAAGTCCCATCTCTCTATGAATAAGTTTGAATAATTTAAGGCTTTTTTCCGAAAGGAGTCGGTGCGGAGTACCGCCCACTGCCGCCCGGAGGTCGGCGGCTATCTAGTTTACAAATGTTTCGCCGCCACCTTTGCCCGAATTAATGGTTACTTCGCCTGCGTCCTCCAACTTGCGGATAATATCGACAATTTCCTGCTGTGTCCGTTCGACATCCGAAGCCCGTTGCGGACCAAGGTAGTCGATCTCTTCTTGCAACATTTTTCCTGCTCGTTTCGACAGATTCTTGAAAATCTTGCCCTTGAGTTCTTCGCTCGCCCCTTTGAGAGCCAATGCCCACTGCGAACTCTCCACGTTTTTGAGGATCGCCGCAATATCTTGATCCGCCAGTTTGTTGATGTCTTCAAATACGAACATCAGGCGGCGAATGTCTTCGACCAATTCGGGATCGTCCTGCGCCAGGTTTTCCATGATATTCCGTCCCGTTCCCCGGTCAATGACGTTCATGATTTCCGCAACACTGTCGATGCCTCCCGCTCTTTCCAGTTTCTGATTCATCAGACTTGCCATTCTGTTTTCGAGTCCCTTTTCCACTTCTTTGATAATTTCCGGATTCGTCTGCTGCATCGTTGCGATTCGCCGGATCACTGCCAGTTGCCGCTCCGGCGGCAGGCCATTGATAATGCCAGCCCCCTGAATCGGATTCAAGTGTGTTACGATCAGCGCAATCGTCTGCGGATGTTCGTCCGTAATGAACGTCAATAGGTTTTCCGGCTCTATTTTTTGCAAGAACCCAAATGGAATAGCCTCCAGTGAACTCCGTACGCCGTCGATAATTGCCGTTCCATCGGCTCCCAGAGCGGCTTCTGCCAATTCCTGAGCGATTCCGAAGCCGCCGATGCTTCCGACGAGTTTCGAGGGATTTGCCCGGGAAAATTCTCGTATGACATTTTCCTGCTCTTCCGGCGTAACCAATCCGATGCGAGAAATCTCCGTCATCACGACTTCAACCTGTTTCGGATCAAGCCGGACGAGAATTTCTTTTGCCTGCTCTTTCGGGATACTCACCAGAAAGACAGCCGCTTTTCGGATATTGTTCTGTGCCATGTCAGGAGAAAGGAGTCAGGAGAAGAGGAGTAAGGAGAAAAAATTCTTGCCCTTTTCTCCTTACTTCTTTCCCCTTTTCTATCGTATTTTCGGTAAAATTCGCGTTACACCCGCTTGGGAATAACCGTTTTTTTCGTCAATTCTCGGAGAATCGACATAAACCGTAAAGTCGTTATCGGCAAACTGACGGCGTAATCTTTGAATTGTTTCCAAAATCTTTTCCGGCGGCGAGTCGTCCGCATCGGCGAGAATTGTGCCGGAAAAAGAATCCGGTAACGTTTTCCCTGAAAAAACGGGTTCGTAACCGAGCCGCTTCCGTTCGTCGGCAAGCAACTGATTCATCGCGGAATCGTTCCCAAAAGGTCCAAAATGGGTCAAAATCAGACATTTTGGAGGCAAATTGTCGGTTTTTTTGTTAATTTCGACCGGATTTTGCCACTGTGCAATTTCATCATTCTCGGCGGTCAGTGGGAGTGAAAAAATAGAGGGCTGATCGGTCAAAAAAAGGCGGATTTGCTCTGTTTCCTTGTCGCTCCATCCGTGGGCGTAATGGTAAAATGGGGAATCTAGCGGTTCGGCAGTCCGCAACATGCCTTCACAACAGACTCCCAACACAAAAAAGAAGGGAGCAAAGGGATTTCTTCGGCGGAGTTGGGTCAGATCCGTCTGGAGAAACTCATGGGGATAGGACTGAAAAAACAGAGCGAAGTCCGTCGGTTCGTCGAAGACCGCCGGATTGATGCAATAGGGTACGCCGATGTGCCGTAACATTTCGGTACACTGGCGAAGTGGTTCCTTGAATTCTTCCCGTTCGATCCGTCCCTGGATCACAATCCCTGATACAACCATGACACACAGTGTACCGGAATCAATCGGAACTGTAAACGCAGGGGTAACATTCAAACTGCTCATGAAAAAACTATTTGCGGACTGGTACTCTGGGTTGCCGAAATGAGCCGTTACAGATAAAATGGAGGCGTTTCCGTGACTATTCCCGCCTCTTTCCCCAAATCGTTACGACTTCGCAGTACCGGGCAGTTCCAAAAGGTTTTTGCCGTCCGGTGTTCCGTTGCCGATGAGATGCTCATCCTGTTTGCCGTTCCCAACGGGTTGCCGCACAGCCGATTGGGACTTTCCGTGTCCAAAAAAATCGGTAACGCTGTCGTCCGCAACCGATGGAAACGGCTCATCCGCGAAGCCTTTCGGACATCCCAATCCGTGTTGCCCGGCGGACTCGATCTCGTCGTTTTGCCGCAACGAAACGTCGATGTCCGCTCCATCAAGCACTTGGAAAAATCGTTGCAACATTTGGCGGCAAAAATGATGAAAAGAGTACGCAAACTGATGGTATTGCTTACCCGTGCGGAACACCAATCCGAAGCGGTGAAAACTGAGTTGGAAACACTCGGCTTTCAAGTGTTGTTGCAGCCCACCATAGACATTTTGCCTCCCGAATCATGGATGGAAACGGACGAGGCAATCCAAAAACTTCGGCAGGGCAAGTTCGATTGGCTTATCTTTTCGAGCGGTAATGGCGTTCACGCTTTCTTTGATAGAACACCAGAGCCGCAATTTTTGGATTGCGAAAATATCCGCATTGCAGTCGTCGGTGCCGGGACGGACACTGCGTTATACAGTCGCTTGGGCCGGCATGCCGATGTCGTTCCTGAAACTTTTACGGCGGAAGCCGTTGCAGAAACTCTCTTGGCGGAAGCGAAACAAGGGGGGCGTTTTTTGCATCTTCGGGGAAGCCGGGGGCGAGACGTTCTCAAGCGGTTGCTGACCGAGGCGGGAGGAACCATCACGGAAATTGCGGTCTATCGAAGCGTGGATCGAACGCATGCCGACCCACTGATTAGGGAGGTCATGCAACGGGGAGAGGTCGATTATATTACGGTAACAAGTTCGGCAATCGCAGGTTCGTTGGTTGCCATGTTCGGCGAACTCCTTCTTCAAACGTCTTTGATTAGTATCAGTCCGATTACCTCGCAGACACTTTGCAGCTTGGGTTTTCCTCCACAACGAGAAGCCACAGAAGCCTCGCTTGCCGGGATTGTGAATGTTTTGCGGGAAGAGATAAGGAGAAATTCGTCGGCACTCGCTATGCTCTTGCCGTCCTCTTTTTCCTGACTCCTTGAAGATGAACTTGGGGAATGGACACTTTTACTCCAAAAATTCATCATGCTTTACAAACGAAAGCAACTCCCCTACTGTCTCCACAAAGCCTCATGAAGCCTTATGCCGCTTCACGCTGTTTTTCTGGAGCCGCCGATGGGAACGTGTGCCGCATCGGATTCGCCTCAAAGTATGTTTTGATTCCCCGAACAACCGTGCGTTGCTCGCTCTCGGTGAGTTCCGGGAAAATCGGTAATGCCAATACCTCCCGACTTGCCTTGAACGTTTCCGGCAAAGCCTCCGCCGCATAACCCAGAAATCGGTAACACTCCTGCTCATGCAAGCCGAGCGGATAGTAGATTTCCGTACCGATCTTCCTTTCCATTAAACTTTTCCGTAAATCGTCCCGGAGTCCTCCCGGCACTCGAATCGTGTATTGATTCCAAACGTGCCGATAGTGTAAAAGTGGTTTCGGCAACCCAAGAATCTGATCGAGTCCCGCCTCGGCGAACAAATCGCTGTACCGACAAGCATTTTGAATCCGCATCATCGTCCAGCCTTCGAGATATTTTATCTTGACATTGAGGATTGCCGCCTGAAATGAATCAAGTCGGGAATTGATGCCAATAAGACTGTGATAATATCGAGGTTCCATGCCGTGAACGTGTAGTAACCGTAGCCGCTTGGCAAGTTGGTCATTGCGAGTGGTTACCAAACCGCCGTCTCCGGCTCCGCCAAGATTTTTCGTAGGATAAAAACTAAATGCCCCCATATCTCCCCATGAACCGGCACGGCGACCTTCCAATTCCGAACCGATTGCCTGTGCCGCATCTTCAATGACCGTAATATCGTGAAGGTGTGCCAGTGCATTCAAGCGATTCATTTCCGCCATCTGACCGAAAAGATGGACTGGTATCATCGCTTTGGTGCGGGACGTTACCTTTTGAGCGGCATCGTCAGGATCAATGTTGTAGGAAAGGGGATCAATGTCCACGAACACGGGGACTGCGCCGAGTCGGCTGACGGCACTTGCCGTTGCAAAAAAGGTAAAACTGGGAACCAGCACTTCATCGCCGGGACCAATATCGGCTGCCATCAGGGCGAGTAAAAGGGCATCGCTTCCCGATGCACAGGCAACCGCATATTCGGTCTGCGAATATTGGGCAAGATTCTGTTCGAACGTTTTGACTTCGGGACCAAGAACAAACGCACCGGAGTCGCAGACTCGTTTGAGTGACTCGGTCATTTCGTCTTTGATCGTTTCGTATTGCCGTTTCAGGTCAAGGAGGGCAACGCCTTGGTTTTCGGTTTCCGCCGTCTGGCAATTGAAATTTCCCTTCATAGTTTCATTGGATTGAGTGTCCCCGATTTTCCTGACCGGTGCGGAACGATACCAATTTGGCGAATGAACGTCAAGAGCAAAATGGGGAGCAGACCAGTGTCGAAGTCGCCGGGCTTGAAAAAATACCGATACACGGTACACTTGCAGGCACTATGCGACACGTAATTTCTGCTCTCGTTCAAAATGTCCCGGGTGTGCTTTCCCATGTTTCAGGAATGCTCGCTTCAAGAGGTTATAACATTGACAGTCTGGCAGTCGGCGAAACGGAAGATCCGAAACTGTCCCGTATGACGTTTGTCGTTGTCGGCGACGAAAAAGTTCGGGAACAGGTTCTCAAACAATTACAAAAACTCGTTACTGTCGTCAATGCCAGAGACATTACCAGCCAAAAGCACGTCGAAAGAGATTTGATGCTCATGAAGGTCGAGGCTCTGCCCGGCACACGGAGCAAAATTCTCGAAATGGTCAATATCTTTCGTGGAAAGGTCGTTGATGTCAGCGATACAACGATGATGATCGAAATTTCCGGTCAGGAGTCGAAACTCGAAGGATTTGTCGATGCCATGCGTCCCTTCGGAATCATCGAACTCGTCCGCAGTGGTATCATCGCTCTGCCGAGAGGATAGCGCGGTCATGCAGAACCGTGTTTCGCTTTACCGAAAGGCATTTATCGGGTATATTGAGTGGATGTTCTTCCACTCTCCGGCACAATGAACAGACTTATTCTCGGCGACAATTTGGAAATCATGAAAACGCTGGAAAGCGAGTCCGTCGATTTGATTTACCTTGATCCGCCGTTTTTCAGCAACCGCAATTACGAAGTCATTTGGGGCGACGCAGGAGAAGTCCGTAGTTTTGAAGACCGCTGGGCAGGGGGAATTGACCACTATATCGCTTGGCTCAAGGAGCGAGTCGAAATCATGCATCGCCTCCTCAAGCGAAATGGTAGCATTTTTCTGCACTGCGATTGGCATGCGGATGCTTATATCCGGGTGGAAATTTTGGACAAGATTTTCGGATTGAACAATTTGCAAAATCATATTATCTGGAAACGAAAAACAGGAAGGGGAGAGACCAACCATAAATCAAAGCGATATGGAGTAATCTCGGATTCTATTTATTTTTATTCCAAAAGCGCAAATAAAAAACGTGTTTTCAACAGCCAATTTTCCTTTGAGCCAGAAGGATATATCGAGTACGTGGACAAATTCTTTATTCATACCGACGAACAAGGCAGAAAATATCGTATCGCCGACTTGTCAAGCCCAAACCCACGCCCCAACTTAATGTACGAGTACAAAGGGTACAAGCCTCCGAAAAATGGTTGGGCAATTTCGCTCGAAAAGATGCAGCAATTCGACGAAGAGGGAAGATTGCATTTTCCTAAAAGCAAGAGCGGACGCATTCAAAGAAGACGCTTTTTAGATGAACTGCAAGGGAAACCCATCCAAAACATTTGGGACGACATAGAAATAGTTACCGCTCATTCCAAAGAGCGCATCGGCTATCCCACTCAAAAGCCCGAAGCACTTTTAGAACGTATTATTTTGTGTGCAAGCAACGAAGGGGACGTGATTCTCGATCCCTTCATGGGTGGCGGAACAACAGCAGCGGTTGCCGATAAACTCAAACGCCAATGGATCGGCATTGACCAGTCAGTCGTGGCAGTGAAAGTTACCGAATTTCGTCTCGACAAGCAACGCGGACTGTTCAGTGCGCCGTTTACCGTTCAGTTGCAAAAATACGATTACAAAAAGTTGCGAAACGAAGATGCCTTCGAGTTCGAAGATTGGATCATTCGGCAATTCGGCGGCGAACCGAACATCAAAAAGCGCGGCGACCTTGGACTGGATGGCAAAAGGGATGGCATTCCCATCCAAGTCAAACGCAGCGACGGTGTCGGACGCAGCGTCATCGACAATTTCAAGTCGGCAGTGGAACGTGCGGACAAAAAATTGTTTCGTCAATGCGTTAAAGATAAAAAGCCTGTCGGTTACATCGTCGCTTTTTCTTTTGGCAAAGGGGCGATTGAGGAAGTTGCCCGACTGAAAAATCGTGAGGGGGTCATCATCGAACTTATTCCCGTCGATAGAATTGTTTCGATTGCCGATGGTCCGACCGGGGTAACGGTCAAGATGCGTGAACTCGAAAGAGATGCAAAAGGCAACTGTAAAATTGAATTTACGGCAGTAGGACGCAATGGGGTGGGCATTGAATTTTTCACTTGGGACTTCGAGTACGATGCGGTCAAGGGTTTTATGCCTTCAGAGATTTTCGACAAGTCAGGCAAGCGGACACACACATTCAGTGCTGGTGTGCATACGGTTGCGGTTAAAGTTGTGGACAACGAAGGACTTGAAACCATTGAAATCATCAAGTTGAAAGTCAACGGCGTGGTGAAAAAAGTGTAATGTCAAGCGTCAGCAAAATTGCTGACGCTTGTCAAAAGATTATCCCCCGAATTCGTCTTGTTTCGTATTGCCGACGACTTCATCGACGGACGTTTCTCCGGTCAGTGTTTTGCGCCAGGCATCCATGCGGAGAGTTGTCATGCCTTCACTTAACGCCAACTTTTTGATTTCCCAAGCCGTCGCATTTTTACCGGTAATCGCCCGAATCGGATTGGTGGTCGTTAACAACTCATAAATACCACTTCTGCCCCGATAACCGACTTGTCGGCACTCGCGGCATCCCACCGGTCGGTATAAATATCCTTCTGTCTCCCTTTGCAACAAGTCCCAGGGGAAGTCCGGCGGCAAGTCAGTTCGATGGGGAACATACTTTTCCTTGCAATGCGGACAAAGTTTGCGTACCAGACGTTGTGCCATCACCGCTTCCACACAACTGGACACCAAAAACGGCTCGACTCCCATATCGATCAATCGGGTATAGGCGCCTGCCGCATCATTCGTGTGAAGCGTACTGAAAACCAAGTGTCCTGTGAGTGCTGCCTGCACCGCATTTTCTGCCGTTTCCAAGTCTCGAATTTCACCGACCAGTACGATGTCCGGGTCGTGCCGCAAAATACTCCGAAGAGAAGCGGCAAACGTGAGACCGATCTTCGTATGCACTTGAATCTGACTGATTCCTTCCAATCGGTATTCGACCGGGTCTTCCGTCGTAATGATTTTAGTGGCGGTATCTTTGATTTCCGTCAAGGCACTGTACAACGTCGTCGTTTTTCCGCTGCCGGTCGGTCCCGTTACCAGAATGATTCCATGCGGCAAGCGAATCAATTCGGAAAACTGCCCATAGATGACCGAATTCATTCCGAGTCCTTGGAGCGAAAATTCCATTGCTCCTTTGTCGAGGAGACGCATGACAATGCCTTCGCCGTGAATCATCGGAATCACGGAAACACGAACGTCAATTTCCCGACCGGAGTATTTGAGTTGAATGCGTCCATCCTGCGGCAGTCGGCGTTCGGCAATGTTTAACTTCGACATGATTTTCAACCGGCTGATGATTGCCGACTGAAAGCGGTTGATTTCCGACGGAAAATTTTGGACGTGCAACACACCGTCAATGCGGAATCGGATCGAAAGTCCATCGGCTTCGGTCTCGATGTGAATATCACTGGCTCTCGATTCGATTGCTTCGAGAAAAATCTCATTGACAAGACGAATGACGGACGGTTCTTGGGCTTGTTGGGAAAGTTCGGAACCATCGAGTTCCAGATCGCCGATCAGTTCGACACCGCCGTCTTTATTCTTGCCTTGTGTTTGGGCAATCAGGCTATCAATTGTTTCGCTGCCGACACCGAGATTGCTCTTGATGAGTTTGTCGATCTCTTCTTCGAGTGCCAACACCGGTTGAACATGCATGCCGGTAATGGAGGCGACTTCGTCCAGCGGATAAAGATTGAGTGGATCGCTCGTCGCAACGATCAGCATATCTTCATATTGACCGACGGGAAAAATCCGTTCCCGGTGAATGAATCGTGTCGGAAACGTTTTGAGCAGCGACAGATTCACCGGATATTCAGGCAGATCAACATATCCGATGCCGAGTTCCTGTCCGAGGGCGTTGAGAACAGACTCTTCGGAGAGCATGCGTCTTTGGACAGCAAGTTGATCCAGTCGGACGGAGTCGCGCTGTCCGCTCCGCATTTCACTGCGTTGGATCGTCCGAAGTTCGTCCAGTTGCGCCGCAGTCAAAAGTCCCTGCTGTAAAAGTATTTCGCCAGTTTCCATGATGAATTGCTACTTCGGACTGTTCACCTTCGCCTCTATTTGCTCGACTGCTTTTAATTGGTATTCTGCGATCTTGGCGACGTAAGCCGGACCCAAGACTTGGAGTTTCTCGATTTGCAACGCAATTTTATTGATTTCTGCATCATATTGTTCCAGCAACGTCTTGACGTGATCTCGTTGGACGTTCATTGCCGCGACTCGTTTTTCTTCGAGAACACAGTCTTCTTCCAGTTTTTCATTTTCTATTTGGTTTTTTTCTTCTGCCGCCTTATACGTGGCAATGTCCGACTCGGCATCGGCGATGAGCCGATGAAGGCTGCTCCGCTGTTGATAGAGCCAATCCAGAGCCGCCGCAAACTCTCGTCCCGATTCGGATTCGGGATCGTCTATCGTCGTTCGGTACAATTTCCACAACTCGACGACTTTGGGGTCCAGACCTTCTATTTCTTCGTCGGACAATTCCGGCATAGGTCGGGGCTGGAGAAATTCCTCGGGGATGGCTTGTTGTTCTTCGACCGTCAGTTTGTTGAAGATTCCGGCAACCCGGTCCACCGGCGGAGTCATGTAAAGTGCCCACCGGGACTTGGACGCATCCAAAATTTGATCGATTTCCTGATCGCTGATCGGATCGGCGGTGGTCAGCGTTACTTGATAGCCGCCCTTTTCGTTTCCTTCGTTGTCTCTGAACTTGGTCGGTGTCGGTGCGTCGGAAATCACTCGGAAACGCCCGAGGAAGGAACCCGCATTGTTTTCGCCTCCTTCCTCGAACACATAGACAATGCCTCTCAACTGGTCGGGAACAACCACAGCACCTGTGTCATTTGCCATAAAGGGTTCGGTAATGATCAGTTGTGCTTCGACTTGGAGCAGAGCGGGCGGGAGTGTGATTTCATCTGCTTTGCGAACGATGCAGCCGAACCATGCTCTGCCTCGCTCGTTGAACCGTTCGATATTTTTTCCTTTGATTTCGTTAAGTCCCCATTCGGACGGCGACTTTTCCGCCGAGGGTTTGGTAGGGGCTGTACCGCTGAAAATGGTGGCAATTTTGCCATCGGTTTCATCGATTTGTTTTGCCAAAGTGTCAATCTTTTTTTGACCGGTGCCTCGGATTTTCCGTTCGACCGTTGCCAGAGCGACGACGGTGATTGCCGTGATGATGATAATGCCCAAAAAGACCTTGTTCCAAATGTTCATTATTGATGACCGCTAGTAAAACCAGAGTGCACACCCGCCCTCGGTCTTTCATTTTACACAATTATCGGTTTTATGACAATGGTAGAATTCGGCAATTTGACGATTGCGGCTCTGTCGTCATCATCATGGGAACCTACCGGAAACGAACGCAACTGCTCTACCAACAAGCCATACCATTTTCTTCTGGAATGTAGTAAAATTAGCGTTGATGTGATGCCAATATGACAAAATTGCCCCCATGCCGATTTCCGATACCCGGCGAGCCTTCAAGGATTTTACGGATCGTTTGAAATTGCTGATTCAAAAGCGTCCTGACTTGGTTACGACCACGTTGGGTAACATTTTCACAATGCGGCTCATCGGAAACAAAACGCACGGAGACCTTGCGGAAATTGGGATTATGGAATTCGTCAACCAATACATGTACGATTTTAATTCGGTGCATGTCGGCAAAGACCTTTACCGGGCAAAGACGCAAGAAGAAGACATCACAGTTACCAATGACTTGACGAAAGAAACGTTTCCTGTCAGTCTCAAAGCGTACGGAATAGGTCCCTTGCAATTATCGACTGACAAAGATTCGATGATGTTCACAAGATTGGGACAAGAAAAAACGCGAAAAATTGACGGCAATAACATTAAAAAAATTCTTAATGAACCGGCATTTTCCCTACTCTATCAGGTGAACGTGTTACCGCTCATTTATGATGAGAAAAAGCAAAAGTGTAACATCATGGTGTTTGATGCCGACAAAGCCAAGAGATCAGTTGCTTATATTGCATTGGAGGACCAACAGAATAATGTCTCCAAACGTAAGGGACGAATTCATCCGGTTTTCCGTTTTTATGACAAACAAGACCGCTACATTTGCGAAGTCCGGTACGGCGGCAAGGATGCTAATGCTTTGCAACGCGGTTTATGGACGCACACCAAAAACGGTGAGCATTATTTCGATAGCATCTCCAGCGGTTGGATTGATTACTCACATAATTTAGTTCTCGTTGAATTATTCTCTCACGCTTTGGTTTCCGAATCTACCGCCCATTCGCAAGCATTGTCAATTTTGCAGGAGAACATTGACACTTTACGCCGACACAAACGATAACGATGATCCGTTCCCTTTTTGACACAGCGATTGTACGAGTCCCCAAGACGCAGGGCATAAAATATACCGGTTCGAAGTTAAAACTTCTGCCGCATATTTTGCGCATGGTTTCCAAACTTGATGTGCAGTCGGTTCTCGATGGTTTTTCCGGTTCGACGAGGGTTTCCCAAGCCCTTGCCCAGTGCGGCTATCAAGTTACGGCAAACGATACTGCTGTTTGGTCGAAAATTCTCGGAACGTGTTACCTCAAAAATCAAAAACGCCCACAGGAGTATAGACAACTGATCGACCACTTGAATCATGTCCCTGCCGAAGACGGCTGGTTTACCGAACACTATGGCGGTCTTCCTAATTCTGGTTCAGCAATCCAAGCAGACGGACTAAAACGTCCCTGGCAAATTCACAACACACGGAAACTCGACGGGATTCGCACAGAAATTGATCGCTTGAATTTGGATACCATCAGCAAAGCCGTCGCTTTGACGAGTTTAATGCTGGCAATGGATGAAGTGGACAGCACACTGGGACATTATTCGTCCTACCTTGCGGACTGGTCACCAAGATCGTATCGAATGATGCAATTAAAAGTGCCGTTGCTTTTTCCCAATGAAACACAACATACTATTTTGCGGAGTGATATTTTTGAAGCGGTCAAAGACAGGCAATTTGACCTTGCTTATTTTGATCCACCGTATGGTTCAAACAACGAAAAAATGCCTCCATCGAGGGTACGGTACAATGCCTACTATCATATTTGGACAACGGTTTGTTTGAATGACAAGCCGCAATTGTTCGGTAAAGCAAAACGTCGGGCGGACACTTCGGACACGAAATCAGCGTCCGTCTTTGAAGAATTCCGAAGAGGCAACAATGGTCGCTTTTTGGCAGTTGAGGCGATTGAACGTTTGCTTTATCACACAAACGCAAGGTATATTTTGCTGTCATACAGCAGCGGCGGTAAATCGACAGCCGAAGAGTTTTTTGAAACGATCAACAGTCAAAGACAACTTTTGGAAACAGTAGAAATTGATTACAAAAAAAATGTGATGGCAACAATGAAATGGACGCACGAATGGGTGGACGATGCGGAAAAGCCGAATCGTGAGTTTTTGTTTTTGCTGAAAAAGTGAATACAGAAGCACTCACAAACCGCTAAACTGTTCCACTTTTTCCAGAATATGCTAGAATCAGTACAGAGTAAAAACATGAAAGAAGACTCTTCCCCTAACACACTTTATACGAACGACAATCTGTACGTTCTATCGGGAATGAACAGCGAGTCGGTTGACCTCATTTATCTTGATCCGCCGTTCAACTCGAAGCGGATGTACTCTGCTCCTGTCGGCAGTAAAGCCGCCGGTGCAAGTTTTAAGGACATGTGGACGTGGGAAGACGTTGATGAACACTATCTCGATTCGCTTGCCGATAATTTTCCTGCACTGGCAAAGTATATTGCCAGTGTCGGGACGATCCACAGCAAGCCGATGATGGCGTATTTGACATACATGGCACAGCGGATTGTCGAACTGCACCGAATTCTCAAAGAGACTGGCTCGCTCTATCTGCATTGCGATCCGACGGCTGGACATTACTTAAAACTTCTTCTCGATAGCGTTTTTGGCAAGAATAATTTTCGTAATGAGATTGTTTGGTGCTATACGGGTGGAACAGATGCAAAAAAAACTTGGCAGAAAAAACATGACATTCTTTACTTTTACACCAAAACAAACGAATACTTGCTAAATCCTTGCTATATGCCCTTTAATGAAAGTACAATC
>Ga0123353_10001457_pt1 | contig 28952 bp, 8 predicted proteins | sample TergutLab28metaG_3_FD_92763 | JGI IMG/M metagenome (GOLD analysis project Ga0123353, IMG submission 92763) | Labiotermes labralis P3 segment gut microbial communities from Petit-Saut dam, French Guiana - Lab288 P3 | ecosystem: Host-associated > Arthropoda: Insects > Digestive system > Gut ...
AATATCGTCCTCTTTCCTCGGTGTTCCGATACCATCCTTCGGTCTTCTGAGGTCCATGTCCTTTTTTATGACATCTTCCGATATTCGGATACCTGACGGAATATTTTCCAATATACAGCCTACGTGCTTACCGTGACTCTTTCCGAATAAACTGAATTTGATATTGTTTCCCAACGAATACATAACATTCAGACCTCCGTGTTCATTCCGAGTCTCTTCATGTGTTCAGGGAACAATGGATATGAGACCTCATAACAGTTGCTTTTCTCCATCGTAACTTCGTTATCGCATATCAGCGAAGCAACAGCGCCCGCCATAAGTATTCTATGGTCTTCATGGTGTTCTATTCTTCCCCCGTTCAATCGTTTCACGCCGGATATCAGACAACCGTCATCAGTTCCCGTTATATCTGCGCCTAATGTCCTTAACATGTTAACGGTGGCATCGATACGATCGCTTTCCTTGAATCTCAGCTGCGGAGCGCCGTATAATCTGCTTTTGCCTTTTGCTGTGCTCAGCAATACGGCAACAACGGGAAAGAGATCGGGTATGTCGCTCATGTTGACGTCAATACCATTCAATTCACCGGAGGAGCACGTTACTTCGTCGTTCCTGACGATAACGGATGCTCCCGCGTCCCTGAGGATGTCTATTATTTTTTTGTCTCCTTGAGGATCCTTAAGGTCCATCTTCTTAACGGTAACGGAACCTCCGAGCGCTCCCGCAACTAAGGGAAAGGCAGCTGATGAGAAGTCAGACGGAACGACAAGATCGCAGCCTTTGTATCCCGTATCTCCGTTTATTGATATCTTGTCGTCACCGACGGTAACGGAAGCTCCGAAGCGCTTCATCATATCTTCCGTTATGTTAACATACGGTCTTGATGAAAGTTCGCCGATAATTCGTATTTCCGTATCTTCGGAAAGCATAGGAGCAACAAGCATCAGTGACGATACGAATTGCGAACTGATGTTGCCGCGAATGCTTACGTTTCCCCCTTTATTGGGACCGTGTACGGTAACGGGTGCTTTGCCGTCATTCGATATGCATTTGACCCCCATACTGCCGAGCGCGTCAAGCAGCGGCCCCATGGGACGTGCTCTCAGCGAATCATCTCCCGTAATTGTGACGGGAGATGAGAACATCGATGCCATTCCGGTGAACAATCTCATTGTCGTTCCTGAGTTACCCGCATCGATAACATCGGAGGGCGCATGTAATTCATCACATGAGATCATGATGTTATTGCACAGTTTTTTCACAACGCCGCCCATTGCCTTCACGGCGGCAAGAGTTGCTTTCGTATCGTCAGAATTCAACGCATTCGATATCTTACATTCTTTTGATGACATGGATGAAAGAAGGAACGCTCTGTGCGTGTGGCTTTTAGACGGCGGAGGTGTAACTGTTCCCTTTGCAAAATTGCCTGAGAATCTGATAGTATCACTCATGTTACCGTATCTCCGTTCATATTACCGCGTTCCCGTTCATGATGCCGTATCTCCGTCCATGTTACCATGTTCCGTTCATGTTACCGCGTCTCCGTCCATATTACCATGTTCCGTTCATGATGCTGCGTCTCCATTCATGCCGCCGTATCTCCGTCCATATTACCGTGTTCCGTCCATGCCGCCGTATCTCCGTCCATGTTACCGTGTCCCCGTGATAATGAATTCGTAACCTTCATGGTCAAGATCCTTTAAGAAAGAGTTCCCGGTGCCTTTTTTTACGACCACGGAAACAGCAGGCCCCGTTCCGGAAACACCTGCGGCGAGTGCGCCGATATCCATCGCCGCGTCCGCAATGCTGTCGTCGATACCCAGCGCATTCGCAATGAGTTTTCCGTTCTCGGTCAATGCGGCGATCCAATCCGTTTCCGCTGTTATGATGATCTCATTCATTCTTTCGGACAGTTTGTAAAGTTCCTCTTTGCTCAAAGAAGATTTACGTATCTTCTTTTCGGGAACGAAAAGAATGACGTCATATCCTTTCACTGCTGTTTGCTTAATGATCGTGTCGTTATGATTATCCGTCATAACGAAACCGCCGAGATGACACGCGCATGCGTCATCGAATGCTCCCGTAACAGTAACGTTCGCTTCTTTGGCGCAATTCACGCCTAATCTGATCATCTCAACCACATCGTTCATTCCGGTACCGAATTCTTTTCCGTATGTGTCGCGGATCCATTCCGCAGTTGCCGATATTATCGAATTACAGGCGGAACTTGAACTCTTTAATCCTCTGGAAATCGGTATCTGTGAGTTCACGGACAAAGACCATCCCTTCGGTTCGTCGATATGAAAGTAATTGAACGTGTTCCTGACGCATATCTCGGCCATTTTTGTATCTTCGTCGGGATCGTTGATTATTCTTACCTTTCTTTCATTGCCGCTGACAACGAATTCCGCATCCGTCCGCAATCGTATCCCGACGGCTGCGCCGATACCGCAAGGTATTGCGTTGATGACCGTAATAGCGCCGTAGGATGTCATAGCGCATCCCTCATCACTTCATACGGTACGTTCACCGAGGTGAACAGTTCAAATGCCTTTATTCCCTGGTGGATGAGCATATCCTTACCTTTCACGATGATACATTCCCTTTCCTTTGCAACGTCGTTCAAATGAGAACCTCCGTATACCATATCGAATATTATCTGGTTATTATCAATTTGCTCTATCTTGATCGGATATTCGGAACGGTCATTGTTCTTATTCAGCGGAATGCAATTGACGATGATGTCGTACGCTTTAACGGCAACGGACATCCTGTTCTGTGGCCTTGCCGAGAATTCGTTCGAGATCTTGTTCACAGTATCTGTGTTGCGACCGGTGACGGTGACGTCACAATCATTTTCCGAAAGGAAGTATGCGCACGATCTTGCGGCACCGCCGGATCCCAATATCAATGCTCTTCTTCCTTTGACGTCAACGGAATTCATTTCAAATGCTTTTTCAATACCGTGAACGTCGGTGTTATATCCTTTCAATTTTCCGTTATCATTAACGATAGTGTTCACAGCACCCGTTCTTTCGGATATCTTGTCACAGCGATCTATATGACCGATGATATCCGTCTTGTAAGGTTTGGTGACGTTCACTCCCTTTACATTGAAATTTGTTATCATTTCATGGATACGATCGACGGACGGGGTGTCGAATTTCAGATAGATCCCGTTCAGTCCTGCATGAGCGAATGCGGCGTTATGCATCTTCGGGGATAATGTGTAACCGATATCGGAACCGATTATTCCGGTGATGATGCAATAATCACCCAATCGTTTCATATCGGAAACGCTCATCTGACCGGGTGCGGTCTCCTTTCCGACGTATGCGAATGTGAATTCATTTCTCATGAGTTTTTGACGGATGCGCGTTACAGTTCCGAGTTCACCCATGCCGAGTATCACATGCTTCTTATCGATCCGGCGGGAAACGTCGAATAGTGTTGCCAGATCGTTAACAGAATTCACATTTGATGCGAATTTAAGAATGTCGCCGTTCATTTCCCTCATCACGTTAACAATATCTTCAGCGCACGGAGTGCCGCTGAAATCATGGAACGACGATATCGTTCCGCGGCCGGGGGCCGCGGAACTGTCAGCGTCACCGATGTCCGCGATCCATCCCTCAGGTATCATTGACGGTACGATATCGCCTTTGAATGAGATCAATCCCGTTTGCCCTTCTTTCAATACGCCCTTGGGAACAGAATCAAAAATGTCTGTGCGTATCTCTATCATATCCGCTTTTCCGAGTTCCTCGGATCCGATATCGTCTGCAGAGCTCAGGGATGCGCAAATTCTCATTATGATTCCTTTATCTTCTCTTTTACGGGCATTCCGAAGTGCCTTCCGCCTTCATCAAGCAATACAAGCACCTCATCCCCTTTCTTTAATTCGTTAACGGACACAGAGCCCTTGGGAGTAACTAACTTAACAGTTTCGGCGTTCTGAAGTATCGTTGTGTATTCTTCCTTTTCATGGGATACGGTAACAATGAGCATCGGTCTTAATTCCGTTTTACATCGTCCTATGGATGCTGTCTTTGTGTTACCGTCACGATCAACAAGTAAAACATCGTCACCTGCTTTTAATTCCGATAAGTATCTTGTCTTTCCGTCAGGCATTCTCATGTATGCGTGAACAGCGCCCGCATTCACACGGAAAGGACGTGCGGCGACGTATCCGTTCTCTTCGCTTTCCGATTGCACGAGGAATAAACACGACGACTGAGAACCAATGAGCATCCCTTCGCCCGGTATCATTGATGAACAAGTGTCTATACAAACGCGATCACCGGTCTGAATGTTCTTAACGCTCAGAACTTTCACGGAAACAAGATCTAACGATCCCGTATCCTTGGCTTTTACGATAACGTCCTTTACTTTATCTGGCTCTTTAACATTCACTACTATTCCGTCCGTACCTTTCTCAAGGATCTTCAAACAAAGTTCGGCATCCGCGGAAGAAGAGACACAAGCCATTATCTTCGTCTTTCCCGATGCGGCGGCGATGAGGTTCTCGAACGGTATCACAGACCAATCTCCGGTGGATACGATCATCACATCCGTCTTTCCGCATAGTTTAATTGCATTGCTCTGATCTTCGGGAGACGATATATCAACGACCATTCCGGAAACATTTCCGGACAGTTTTCCATTGTCATTAACAATAAGTTTTATCTTCCCGAGGGATGAGAAACTCTCGTCCTCGGGACGAATGACAAAAACCCCGATACCATTCTCCAATCCCGATTTCAGCAGCTCCTTACGAGCCGAAGGATCATCGGGAATGTCAACTCTCATCCATATCTCTTTCATAAAAATCACTTAAGGAACTTAGCCGCTTCTTTTACGCTTAACCCTTTCAATACTATGCCGGATATAGCTTCCGTCATTGCTTTGGGATCCTTGTGTTGGAATATGTTCCTGCCTATGGAAACACCTCTTCCTCCCGCTTCTATGGAATCGAACACCATGTTCAGGATATCCATATCGGAATCCATTTTCGGACCTCCTGCAATGAGTACGGGTGCTAACGCACCCTTGACAACATCCCTGAATGAATCAATGTCACCGGTGTAACTTACCTTGATAAGATCTGCTCCCAATTCCGTGGCAACGCGTGCGCAGTGCGCAACGATGGCGGGATCGAATTGATCTTTAACGGTAGGGCCGCGGGCGTATGACATAACAAGGAACGGCATACCCCATTCCGAACATTCTCTTGACACTTTACCAAGATCGGCAAGCATCTGAGGTTCACTTTCCGCACCGAGATTAACGTGAATGGAAACAGCATCTGCTCCCAACTTAATTGCTTCTTCTACTGTAGCAACGAGTACCTTTGAATTGGAGGTCGAACCAATATTAGTGGATGCCGACAGATGTAATATCAATCCGACATCATGACCGACGGTCCTGTGACCGTACGGAATTAAACCCTTTTGCATAAGGACAGCCGTCGCTCCGCCTTCGCTGACGGCGTTGACGGTATCCTTCATATTGATTATCCCGTTTATCGGTCCGATGGAAATTCCGTGATCCATCGGTACGATCACTGCATTACCTGTTTTCCTGTCAATTATTCTTTCGCTTCGTATGTTCTTTCCGAACATTGTTCTTCACCACCGTGATACATGCTAACACGCGACATACTATTTCAATCTTTGCCGTTATTCACATGTAAAGTGCATATTATGCATAAGATAACGCTTTTCATGCACTTAAGATGTAGGACCGACCTATTCGTGGTAATGGGATTCAGAGGATCCTGCCTAAGAAGAAACCGACTATGAGGAATATCGCTCCCACGATGGCCGGGTACACGTATGTGGGGAAAGGGCCGGAATAGAACGGAGCGGAGTATTTCGCTCTCTTCTTCAATTTCCTGAGTTTTGCCGCGTTTGTTGAATAATATATGTCTAATCCCAGCTTCAGCGCGTTCTTCCACAGGTCCAGCACCTCTTCAGATTCCTTCCCTATGCCCATGCTCTCGGCCAGGCGCGAGTCTGTTATCGTGGCGTAGAGTTCGCGCAGTTTGTTCAGGAGGTCGACTTCAGAGTCCTCATAGGCGGCTCTGTACTCATTGATGTCCGTGACCGTTTCATAGACACGCTCCCACATCAGTTTATAGCAATCGACGGACGCACGGTATATGTGCCCTTTCGCCTTCCTCAGGTTCATTTCAGCATCTTCGTCCATGGCACACCGCATCAGGTGCGTGAACGCAGCTTCCTCTTCCAGAAGTATTATGGATGGTTTGTCTATCGTGAGCGCTACGAGATCCGCATACGCAGGAAGGAAATGATTCTTGTATATGCTGAAGAACTCCTCCGATACCTTACTGTCAAGCGATATGGTACGCAGAGTAATAGGTTCCGACAAAACTTCACACAACCTATTATTCGGAAAGCATGAGTCTTGAGCCCTGTGCTTTCATGACCTCGATCGATCTGGCAATGCTTGAATCGAGAGAATCCCTCGTCCTGTTAGTAACTTTAAAAACATTGCCTCCGCGCATTGTGAACGTTGAACGTCCGTCGTTGACCTCCAGAGGTCTGCCTATTCTCTTCTCTATGAACTTGTCTATGGCCACGGCATCTTCAAAGTCATCTATTGATACTCCGTATTTCTCTTCGAAGATGATCGTCTTATGTTCCATATCAGATACCTCACAGCAGACGGAAATGCTATACCGACGCCGGAGCTATCGTCAAACTCAGTGGCATCGGTTGCACCGGATGTCTGCCCTTATAATACGCTATACTGTGCGTATATTTAAATCAATAACTTTTGTCAAGCACTGTCCGATATTTATATCGCCGAGTTGGTTATAAAAACTTACTCGGATCGATCCGGAATCGGCCTTGTGTTCAGAATGGTCGGAAACTCTGGACACACAGCAATTAAGTATATCTTTTGTTTAGCGTCCGACAGTGATACGGAAAATGGTAACGGCTATGGATGTTGCAAACTTTTTTATTGACGTGTTCAAAAATTCAGATGAACCCATGACGATGCTGCGTACCATGAGAATGACATATAATGCACAAGGATGCTGCTTGGCACGCATGAACGAACCTCTTTTTGAAGAAGAGGTTCAAGCATGGAAACAAGGACCGGTTATTCTGAGCGTGTACAGAAAGCTTTTACCATTCAAGAACAACAGGATCAAAAAGACCATAGGAGATCATTCAAAGAATGTATTCACAGAGGAACAGATGCAATTAATGATAGATGTAGCTGTGAAATACGGTAAATACACAACAGGCACTCTTACAGGTTGGTGTAACTCCCCAAACGGTCCATGGGGTAAAACATATATTGAGAACCGCAGGAATATCAAGATCTCAAAAGAACTGATGTATGATCATTTCTCTGAGAACGAACCATTGAAAGGGTTCGATATGGAATTTGTCATAAAGAGAATGAAACCATTAGGTCGTTCGGATCCTGAAGGAAATACAATTCTCCCTGAGGATCTTGATGATAATGGTATATGATAAAGTGATAAACGTCATCTGCTGTACACAAAACACCCGCAGGAACGTGTACGAAAGATATATATCATATTTGCCGATACTCGAAGACCAAGGGCTGGTAGATCAGCGGTAGATCGCGTGCTTTGCAAGCACGAAGTCGCGAGTTCAAATCTCGCCCAGTCCACTTAAATCTCAGTTTAGGCAGGCTTATCATAGAATTATTGAACATAAAAGGTGAACTCCGGTCATCAAAGTTTCAGGGAATTTTGTCTCCGCCGGCCCATTCCGAGGCCGCCGCAGGATCATTTTGAACACAATTCAAACACAATTCAAACACAATTCAAACATAATTCGAATACAATTTGAACATAATTTAAACATAACTCGAACAGTAAAAAAGACACAAAAATTGCATAAAACAAGAATTTTCAACAGTTTCAGGGCGGTCCGAGACCGCCCGCGGATGCTGTAAAAACGATCGAAAAACGTTCGATCCCTATGAAAGATCAGAAGCTCCGAAGGCTGCGAAAACGTGCAAACATTTATATACATAAATCCTCGGAGATCCCGCCGAATGCAAAAAGTGAAAAATGAGGCTATTTTGATGTCTGGCTATCGTGTTTTTTCCTTACACTCATTTTTCGCCGTCCGGACGAGAGGACTCAACAGGAAACAGTTCCGTTAAGAGCTCGGGATCGGACGGTCATAATATAAAGGATCATCGGTCACTCCGTTCACAGCCAGTCATTTTAATTCAACTGAAAAACATACATTCTCCACAGGAAAAAACATGGAAAAAACAGCCGTTTTAACACCCTTCCGAGCACAAGGGTCACTAATCTCCTTAACAGGGATTAAAAAGCTCAAAAAAGGCTGTTTTTGGGTCTAAATGCAAAAAATCATTTTTGATTAGCCAGCATGTATTTTTTGACGGAAAAATCAATGGTGTTTTTGAAATTTTTCAAAGTATCATTTGTATAGTATCGGCTCTAAATACTACTCTGTTGATTTCTATTCAACCGACTATGGGGTATCCTTGGGCGGGTACGGAGCCTGTACAACTCCGTAAAACACACCGCACTCGGAGACGAGTTCATACGCCTCAGGAAGCAGGTCTTTTCCTTGCTTCCGCGGCGGAGGGCCGTGGGTACATCGTAGCGATCAAAAAAGGTGAATGCAGTGACCAAAATGAAAGCGGCGATAATGATCGTTGCCCTCGCACTGATGATGGTGCCCGTCCTGTCAATGATGGACGGCGGGGTATACGATGCCAACGACAATAATTACAATGACTATGCTCTCGGAGCAGATTTTAACGGCGTAACGATCTCAGATCTAGAACCGGGATTCTTTTACGTGGATTTGGGAGGAGGTGACTACGATCAGTTCAGCACCATATTAGACATACGTCTTGCAGGTCATACGGGCGGTCTCGGTGTACCTATTGTGTACGTCGGTGACGGTTCTGCTGTTTCTATAGCAAACACCGACCTCGAAACCGGCGACAGTCTATCCTTGTACGGCAGCGCAAGTCTGACGTTATCTGGCGTTTTCACGAATGATATCACATTCGGCGGCGATCCAACATTCCCCGCGAACATGTCAGTCAGCGGTACTTCTACGTTAGACACTGTGATAATACAGACAGGAGCAACGCTTGCCAACACAGGCACACTTACAGTAGCTACGATCAACTCAACGACCGTCACAACGGGTTCATTCACCAACTCAGGGACGTTCACTGCAACAGGTCTCGTAGCCGTCAGTTCATTCTCAGATTCAGCAACAACATCAACAAGCCTCGCCGATATTGAAGCGGTCACCTTCAACAAGACAGGCAGCGGTGCGTTGACATCATCAGGAGACATAAAGGTAAGCGGTACGTTCACCCAGGGAACGAGCGGAACACCCGCCAGCGGAGGTACCATTGTGACAACCGCGGGGACCATTGACGCAGGAACACTCAACAAATACGGAGGAAGCCTCACATCTGCAGGTCTGATCACCGTCAGCGGCACAGGTAACATGGTAAACACAGGGGACCTGACCGCATTGGCAGGTCTCACAATAGGAGGAACACTCACTAACACTGCTTATTTAACAACTTCATTAGCGGTAACCGGCGATCTCAAAATAGGGGAAGGTTTCGGAACGCCCGGCACTACGACCAGGCTCACTAACACCGGAACGATAAGTGCTACGGGCGAAGTTAAAGTGGGAGGAAGCGTCCAGAGCAACGGAGGCTCGATATCAGGTAAGTTCAACGTTAGCGCGAACCTCATGATAGGAGCCACTTCTGAGCTGAACGGTGCTGCAGATTCTAAAATCACAGGGACTGTGACATACAGCGGAACTGGTGTAAGAACGTTGACCGTAAAGGGCGAACTCACCACCGGGGCACTCACTGTTGCAGGCGGCATCGCTGTTAATGCATGCAGCTTGGTTGTAGATACCGGCGCTACTCTGACAGCAGCAACCGTCACTCTCAGTAACAATGCTGCAGCTTCAGGCACACTGACGAACAACGGTAACCTCAATGTAGGTACAATGAGCGGGGGTGTACTCACCCCCGGTACTCTCACGAACAGTGGTACGACCGGGAACGGACTCGTCAACAACGGTACGCTGGTCGCGGGAGCCACGTCACTGGCCGGCACGACGGCAAGCGGGCTGACGAGCACAGGCGATGTAACATTATCATCCCTGACAGGTGCAGGCAGACTTGTGCTTAACACCGGTGCGGATGTGACGATAAACGGAAACGGCACATATACCGGTGCCATAACAATGTCCGGTACTGCTAAGGCAAAATTCACCGGAACACCCAACTTAGTTTCGACGAGTGCGATCAACATAGGCGACACCGCTTCTCTGGAGTTCACGGCAACGTCCGGAACGGTCCAGATGGGCGGGAGGCCGATCATAATGAGCGGCACCGGCTCCTCATTGGTGGCCGATTGTGAAATGTCAACGTTGTCAACGGCAACGCTCACATTGAGCGGGACCTCTGTGGCGAACTTCAAGAAAGGAGGCGTTATAGGTGCCGTGATCCTTGACGGACCGAGCACGACGCTGAGACACGGTGATGACCTCAAGGCAACGTCAATAAAAGGATCCTCAGTGGTCACGGACGGCGGCGAGCTTACGGTAATGACCGTCTACATCGAAGAGGATACCGTATACGATGCAGTGATGATAATTGAATTGGATGTGATAATCGCGGACGATGTCACATTGACATTAAAGAATTCGGTAACCATCCTCGGAACATTGTACCTCGGCGATGATTCGCACGTCGTGATAGATAGCACCGGTTCACTGGAAGTCGGAGCGATAATAAAGGACACCGAAGGCGACTCCAGTATCACGGGAGGCGGTACCGTTACCGTGATAGGATATGATGATCTCTTCGACAAAGGTCCCGGCATCCTTGCAACGAACGGGACGTTAATACTCGGTTGCGACGTGATCATGGAAGCAGGAAACCTGTCCGCGGGATCCAGATTCAACCCCATGTCGGACGGAACGATAATAATCAGCGACGGTACGGTGAAGGGCGCTGCGGGCTATGACCTTGATGTGCGTATCAACGGTCGCGGGAACGTGGTCGTCGGTGACACCAGCGGTTCCGGAGAACTTACAGCGGACAAGATATTCATTAACGGTTCCCGCGCCATACCTCTCAGTATAGGGGTCGGCAGTGAAGTCACAGCGAACGAGCTGGTGATCAGAGGTACGAGAACGGCCCCTGAAATACCGGTACCGCCGGAAACAGACACGACCCCGCTTCAGACTATAGAACTATACGGAAAGTTATCGGTCGGAACGATAACCAAAGAAGCACCTCTCTCATGGGAGGAAGTGGAGCCCGATGAGTGGGAACAGACCGGACCTCCGATAATCACAAAAACGAGGATCACCGATAGGACATCAGGGTCAGTCGCGACAGTGCTCACGGCAGACGAAATAATCATCAACGGAGGAACTCTGGAGATAATTCTGAACCATGCGTCGGCGACGCTCGTACACGGTACGGGTACGGGTATCAACATTGAACTCGTTTCCGAGGACGGCGACGAGAACGATACGGGATTGAAGATCGATGTCAAGACGCCTCTTGTAATAGCTTTGCTGAACGTTGACGGCAGTCTCGGCGGCGATCAGACAGTGGATATAAGCAGCGGCTCCTCGAACATAACAGTATTAGAACTGTACATGAAGTCCGGTTCAGGTGAACAGGACGCGACTCTCGACGGTAAAGATATCACGATCGGTAGCATATCTTATACTTACCCTGGAGGCTATGTCGATCAATCTAGTCTGGAAGCATGGGCGGATACGTTGTCCTTCAATGCAGGTGATGAAATTATTTTCATGATCGATGATACGCCTTATGCCTATCCGGGAGTCTTTGTCGAGATTGATGATTTGATAACGTGGATGGCTACACTACCTTTCGTCTCTTTCAACACAGGTGACGAAGTTATTGTCACAGCAACCAATAAGAACAAGATATTGCTGGATGCGCCCGACGGAACGCAGAAACTGACGATAACAGGTACGGGCGACGTCTATCTGCCCGGTCCGGAGATAATATCGGACGGCGGTGACCAGATAATTACTGTCAGCGGTGTCAACGTCACAGCAACGGACATGAGAGCGTTCACACAGGGCGGTAATCAGACAATAGACATAACTGCCACTGTGAGTGTTACCATCCCGTTACTCGAATTGAAGAACGACAGTATTGGCCGTTCCGAACAAAACATGACCATTACGGCCCCTGTGGTCACAATAGGCCCGGTGACGCTGAACACCCTCTCAGATAGTGATGAACAGTCACTGATCATAGACGGCGTGGCGAGCGTAACATCAATAGACAAGATAGGTGAGGGAGAGTCGACATTCGGCAGTTCCTTCGATGGCGTGTCGGGCCCGGTCATTACTGTGACAACGATGACCGTCACCGACGGAACATTGAAGATACCCCTGGGGCACATAAAAATAACCGACGGCATTGAAATGGCCGGCGGTACGCTGGAGATAGGCAGCGAGGAGTCTGACGATGATAACACATCACTGGATGTCAGAGGGGCCAAGTTCATCGTGACCGAGGACAGCACAATATCCCCGCCGAGTGGCTCGAACGGACTGGTATTATTCGACATCCAGTTCGGTATCGAGATCTATCCGGATGTGGAATTTGTCATTGACGGAGGAGAGATAACATCATACATCGTGGGTTCTGAAGATTCAACGCTTGTGCTTACGGGCAATGCAGCGCTCAATGTCCTGGATTCTTATGATGGTACAGACCTGCTTGCATATTCATTCGTCGGTACGCTCTGGGCAAGGAGCGATGACGGAGGCGATAGCGCAGTGTACACTTTCGAATCTGTGCACTACTTTGAATACGGTCACCTTGACGTCACGGACCTGAGGATAACGTCTGGTGAAGACATGGAGGTCAGTCCCAGGGAGAATGACGCATATGTACTCTGGACATACGGTGACAGTCTCAGAATAGGGGCAAAACATCAGGCTATAGATAACTCCATTCTGTCAAATCCAGACCCGAACAACCCGGCTACATTCTCTGCGACCTTCCCCAACAGACACTGGGACATAAACTCTGATCTCGGAACGCTGTACCTTGACGGTGTGCTTGCGGTAGATGTGATCAATCCCAACGGCGGTGTTCAGATCCCTGTGAAGTCGTCGCTTATGAATGGAGAGTTCGATGATTATAACGGAAAGCATGCAGGTAAGTTAAGGACCACGGACGGCTCATTGGTGAGGACGTACACGTTCGATTACGTGTCGGTGAAAGGTCAGGATTGGCGCTACGTCGAGAGGAACGGTCTAGCCATAGGACAGAACATAATTCTGAAATTGTTCTCTGGCGGTATGTTCGATCTGGAAGGAAACCTGGTCATAGAAGAGAACGGGATCGTCGACCTGAGCGACGGAGAATTCCGACCGATCAATAATGCGACCCTCAAAGGTGCGGAGATAAAGGATCTCAATGTGCCTGCTGACAGGAACTTCAAGACCAATCCAACCTCCGGTATCATACTGGATACAATAAAAACCGGTCAAAAGGAGAGTCGTCTGACGATAGTCGGCGGACAGGTGTGCGAATACATAAACGGTATCGCAGGCAGTGCCGACCCCTCGGACGCGATCGCTCCCAGAGGTGTGATCACGCTGCGCGGAAATGTGACGCTGATAGCTGTACCCAGCGATACAGGAACAATCGGAACGGGCTTTATCAACAAACCCGAAGACGCAGATTCCCAGGTAGGTGTCCTTGAGACAGAACCATCATACACGCAACATCCCGGAACAACGGCACGTTTCTTAGGCAGGTTGTTCACGGATTATTTGGGTGTTTACGCAACGAGCTCGATGACCGTGGGCGCTTTACCCAACAACACATGGGATGCATCGCCCGCATCACTTTCTTCGTCGACAGAGCTTTATGTTTATGCAACAAGCAATGTAACGGTCGGAACAGATCCTGCCGGAACAACTCAGATCGACGGTACACTTACTCTGGTCAATAACGACGGTAACTTCAGGACAAGGAGCATAAGTGTATCGGGTGTGGGCATGGGTACGATAATCGACGGAAGATCGACGATGACACACCACAGAGTTCTTTCGATAGAAACTCTTAACATAAATTGGGGCCCAGGATCTTACGGAAGGCTGTCGGTCTCGAATAACATAAAACTGGATATTGTGGATGACACGCTTACCGCCAATCTCCCTGCCGTTATCCTCGGAGGGCATCTGATGTTATCCGGCAACGGTATCGTTGACGCAAGCAAAGCAACATTCACAGTTACCGGCAGCGTCAATTGGAACAACGTATCGACGGTGTTCGGTACGATCACCAATTATGCGAGTGACAACAACGGAAGCATCCCTGCCAACGCTTACACGTTCAGGCCGGATGTGTTGAGTCTATACGCACAGATATCTGGCGCATCGGAATATAACTTGCTTATTCCGATGTCGGGAATAGGTATCAACGGTGTGAACAGTATGCTGGTGCTCAATGCAGGTACGCTTGAAGCGTACATACACGGTACCGGTGTGTTAGGACTCGGTCAGAACGCAGTACTTAAGGCGCTCAAGGCCGACGGTACGATGAATTACGACGGAAAACTCACCGCGACGGATTCGTACATAGGCATGATAACAACATTCCCGTTCACGTCCGGTGTACCGAATTTTAAAGCAGCTATACAGGGAACGATTGAGGCTAACAGCGTGTTCATTCGTGGCAGCACAGCCGAAATTGTCACCACAGGTATGCCGCTGCCGTTCGAACACAAGTTGACGATAGAGATCAACGGTGCACTGTATGTGAAGGACAGGACTGCGATAAACGGCATCCTGGAAGTGTTCGGTTTCTATGAACCGGATCGCACATCAAAGATAGAGACGTGGACGAATGGTTACGGACGAATATATCAAGGTGACGTAGACGGAGATAAGGTCGGCACGATCGATATCGGAACCTCGGGCATCCTGGGTGTAAGGAGAGACGCGGCAACGGAAGTGGGCACAATAAATATGGTAATAGACGATACGGAGCCACCGCTATGGGATGGTGTTGAAAACACAATAGACATCCCCAACATCAAAGGAGATGGAATACTTTACCTGTCCTTAAACGGCACCACTTGGGTTTCGAAAGTATTCACCGGCTGTGACACATACACAGCATGGGAAGTTGAGTTCCTCGCCTGGACAGAATCGATATATCTCAATAATTTGGCGACAGGTTCGTACACAGTAGAATACAGGTACGTATACAATCTCAACACCGGACCGTGGCAATGGAATGAAGATGAAACAGACACATGGACCGCAGGCGTCAAGGATCCGATAAGCATAATAGATGTCCCGGGCATCAGAGGGAACGGAACTCTCTTCCTGTCCTTTGATGGCGGCACCACTTGGTCGCTGACAGATTCGAAAGTATTCATCGGTTTCGATACATTCCAGGATTGGAAGGCCGAGTTCATCAGTTGGATAGAATCAGCGTACCCCATATTGCCGTCGGGCACAGTGCATTATGAGTACGTTTACGCTGTCTTGGCGTCAGAAAAGGATACAATAAGCATGGTGATAGACGACGAGGAACCGCCGTTCTGGGATGGTAGCGATAACATGATAGACGTCCCCAACATCAAAGGGGACGGAATACTTTACCTGTCCTTAGACGGCACCACTTGGGTTTCGAAAGTATTCATCGGCTGCAACACATACACGGCATGGGAAGATGAGTTCCTCGCCTGGACAGAATCTTTGTATCTCGATAATCTGGAGACAAATACATATACAGTGAGCTATAGGTACGTTTACGATTACGGCGGTAACATCGAGGACAGAGTTATAATCACAGACCTCAGGCCGGGCGATAAGGTAACAATGTACAATCCGAGTACAGGATCGCCCATTCTCGCCCTTAACAAGTGGCCATTCACAGACTATGACGACCTCAAAGATGTCGTAAGAGACATCTTCGATCCGTCGATCGGCGGTTTTGACGCAGAGGATCTCATAGAGAAATACAAAGTGGCGCTCAGGGTAGAAACATTGAGGGACGAAAAAGGCGTTTCTGAGAGAGAATACGTCGTACGGATGTTGGACGTATCATACGGCGGAGTGCTGATGATAGGGGAAGACATCAATATGAGGTTGGATCCCAACCAGTCGGGCGGCGCGGTCATGAGGATCAACGGAACGCTTTATGTCGAAGATGGAACTCTTGACTTCCTGCCTCCGAATCTGGGCACATTCAATGCGGCTTTAGGCATTGGTCTCAGGGCTATCGAGACGACCGACAGCCGTACTATATGGATGAACCCCGGTTCGTTCTCTGAATTGAAATACCCGACATACTCCATGAATCCGAGCTTGGCGGACCCAGGCAATCTTGCCACCGTACCGCACACACCCGGCCAGATAAAGACTCTGAAACCGAAGTTCAACCTCGATCTGGATCGTTTGACCGTATACGAAGGACGTGCGTTCTTCACAGGTGAGGAAGTGACGCTCACGTTCCCCGGCATCTGGAACGGCGACCCCGAGGATAGCGACCTTTTAGACGGAGGAATCATCAGACTCGACGGAACGCTGGTACTCTCAGATAAGATCGATAGGGATACAGGTATCAGGAAACAAGGTTACTCCGATACGATATGGATGCCCTTCGGAATTGTCATAGCGGACAGCATGACCGCCAGGTTGTTGAACCATTACTATCTCGCCAACCCCGGAACGTTGCACGGAACACTTTCGACAATATACGCTAACAGTCTGATAATAAGAGACGACCAGCGCTTGTATGTGGGAACATCAGCAGCAATAGAGTTGATACCCTCGAGCACAAAATATCCGATAGCTTCCGGCACGGTCGATCCGAAATATACTAACACATGGAATTCCGACATGACCCACATCTTGTCCCTTAAAGGTACGTTGACAGTGGATGTCGACGGACAAGTGAGAGCGGATGTAATGGTCATACCCGACGGTAAGACAGGTAAGATCATGGGTGAAGGAGCTTTCAATATAATCCAGACATGGATAGGAGAGAACTCCATATTCATCGTGGGATTCAACGCAAGCATTGAGACATATGCCTCAGACGAATGGAACCACGTTCCGCGCGGCGACCTGCCTCAGTGGTACATAGACTCGTACAATATTCCGGGATCGTACCCGCTGAAGAATTATTACGATGTGGATTCAGTAATAACGACCGGTGCTAACCAGGGAAGGATAGATGTGTTCGGTCTTCTGAAAGGAAGGACCAACTTCAACCCGCCCTCTTTCGTCAGTAAGATCGACCTTAAGTTCGATCCCGACACCGGTGCAAGCGGTAAGTTCGACGGTAAATTCATCGTCACCGATCTGATAGTGAACATAAACTGTTACCTTGTTCTTGACAACGTTGCCGAGATCCAAGTAGGAAGGCCTAACCACCCCGGAACAGCGAAGATCAACGGTACGCTGCAGATGAACAACACGTCGCAGCTGAATCTGATGTACTCTACGTTACTTGTTGATGACAACGGTAACCAGGGTAATGCAGTGATATTCGCATTCGGAAAGAACATACCCGTCGGAAGAATAATAATCAGAGACGGTAACGGTCTTACCATCGAAGGAGACTCCGCAACAAGGCTTGACCTGACAACAGCGGGAGGTCTTGACGGTTTCGCATACCTTAACGGTGAGCTTAAACTGAACTACGACGGAGAAGGCATAGGAACGAATGTCGTCGTCGGTCCGGAAGGATCATTCTGGGTAGCTGAGATATTATCAGTGAACGCAATGGTAAACGTTGTCGGTACGGAAGCTACATATGATGGCGGTATACACGGAGTGACGATATACGGTCTCGAAGAAGGCGATGTCGTCAGATTCGGTTTCACAAGGAACGACTACAAAGAATTCTTCTTCGATGACGAGTGCTTCGTAGTTGAAGGTTCAACGAACACACACGTGTTCTATATTACAGATCATCCGTCAATAGTGAACCCGAGGATGTTCATAGATGCGGGTGAATACACAGTATGGTACAGAATCTCGAGATTAGGATATCTTGATGCGGAAGATTCCGTGGAGATAATCATTAACAAAGCGGTATTGACCATAACACCGGACACCGTTATACGGTTGCCGGGAACACCCGATCCGATCAATGAATGGGAAAGTAATCCAATTGTCTTCTTCGTACCGACGTATGATTACTTCAAATACTCAGTCACCGGACTCGTGCCGGGTGAGACATGGGGTGCGCTGTTAGCGAGCCACTCCGCCGCAGGAAACTTTGATTTCAGAATAGCGCCGATCGACGGCTCTGCGGTCGAGTTCGCGATAACAGGAAGACTTTACTCCGCAAACCCGATGGTCGCAACGAACTACGAATTCGAGTTCAGGGACGGAAGGCTGGAGATATCCGTTACACCGATAACCGTGACATATCCGGACGTAACATACGACGGAATGTATCATGGAATGATATTCAACGGTCTGCTTCCGGGAGATATCATCAAGATTGGCAACAAGTGGGAGAACGATCAGCCGAGATATGATCTGGAGATCGATGATTTCCAACTCTTCGACAGAGACAAGTACACATTGTTGGATCCGACCAGGAACACCTGGATATACGACCCGCTTCAAATATTCGGGGAAAAGAAGAGGATAGACCAACATCCGATATATGTCGCTAATCCATCATGGATAACGACCAAGAATCCCGGAGGTCTCGTCATGTCCGATGAGGTCTGGGTACTGAAGACAGAAGGCGGCGATCCCATGGACCCGTGGCAGTATCTGATAGATCAGCCGAAAGGTAGCAGGCCCGAATACTACGCCGTATACGACGGTGTTGTAGGCGCGTATGAGTTCTTCCCGATGAAACTCGCCGAAAGATGGGATAATGATATCATCAACTCACCTCTTTCGTTCCTGAAGAATGCAGGGTGGTATAGGATATTCTGGTATGTGGAGAGGGAGCAATACCCTGACAACTGGATCAAAGACTGGGAAGATGACAGCGTAGTGATAAGAAGAGCTCCGCTCTTGGTTACAGCGCATGATGTTTGGGCATCAACGGGTTCTTCTCCAAATAACAGTTGGTGGGAACAAACGATCACCGGTTTTGTGAACGGCGAAAGCTGGCCTTCATCCGCCACGCCCGGATGGAGCCGTCCAGGTTACAACGTTACCACACCTTCGACCCTGTCGCTTGTTTATGACTACCCCATAATACCGAGCGGTGGCAATGCGGGACCGAACTACTCCTTCACGTACGTTCTAGGAACTCTCCATGTAGTGGATCCCGGCAGCCCGTTCCTTCCGAGGGATCGCCTGACCGCACCGACGATGGTCGGTACCGAAGTGGTGTATGACGGTCAGACACACTATGCGACACTCGTCGGTCTCAAGGATGGCGATATTGTCACTGTGGGCAACCCTGAAAGAGGCGGCTATTCATTCGTGATCTCCGGCACCGGAACTACGCACAATAAGATACCCTCCTCCGCTGGAACCGTGCAGGTCGTAGATGGCGAGCACGTGTTCGAGTACGGCTTCACGGCGGCAGGCATTTACACGATCACGTACACGGTCGAGAGAGGCGGCGAAGAAATATCGGGATCTGGAAATGTGAGGATAAACAAAGCTATGCTCACGGTCTCGATGAACAATGTGATGATGTTGCAAGACCAGTTCAATTACTATATGAGCAGATACCCCGGTCCGGCAGGCTTCTACATGTCAGGTATGATCCCGTTCCCGATGACGATCACCGGATACGTGAATGGTGAGACAAGGGAGGATGCCATAGTCGGTACGTTCATAATCGAGGTCACCCAACCCGGCGGCTGGTCTAACTATCAGATATCTGTGCAGAACCCGGAAAGTCTCTCGCACACGCCCACCGTAAGCTCGGCGAACTATAGCTTCAGGATATCACCAGGAGTTCTCGAGATCGCAGAGACAGGTGTGCTGAGTCCGCAGATAACCGTTACGGGCGTTGAGACGACATATGACGGTCAGCAGCATGGAATAGAGATCAAAGATCTCAGAGTAGGCGACATCATCAGGTTCGGTAAGGCGATCAGCGAAGATGACGATGACATCGTGTATGACATCGAAATGGTAATGACCGCGACCGGGCCCGTAGCATATCCCCTAGGCTCAGATGAGAAATGCTATTGGGAGACAAGATATGTTCCGGCGGCCGGAATAAACCCCGTCATCACTCCTCTTGTGCCATTACTGCCTGCACACACGGTCTACGTGTTCTACCCTACATGGGGACCCAATGAACTCGTGAACGCAGGAGACTACTGGATAGCATTCAAGGTGGACAGAGATGTCACCGGTCTGGGTGCAGGCGGTAGCAGGGCCACGTTCGACAGTACAGATCCGAACAACAATGTTGCGCCTCACGCCGCACCGGTGAATGCAGCGGTTTCGGATGGTAAGTTGTATCTTAACATAAGTCTCAAGAAAGGCGACAAAGTATGGTTCAGAGACGCATCCCCTCCGGGAACCTCGACAGTATGGGAATCGGTCGAGATTGGTGAGGATACGAACAGATACAAGTACAATGATCCCGGATATACGTTCTCTCTCAATGAATTATTCGCCAAGACAGTGACCGCGGTGGATTGGGCGGTAGAGAGACGTGACTCTACCATATACAAAGCAGATGACGGCGATTTCTTCGGCGAGTATGACTACGTGGTCATAAACGAACTCGATGCGAACGATAAGTTGTTCTTTACGTTCGGTACCGAAAAGGTCGAGGTCACTTTGGGAGTGGACACGGGTTGGTATAAGTCGCTTGGCAGCAAATCGTACAAGTTCAACTTGTCTGCCATATTTGACGAGCCGGCGGGCACGATCGACTTTGTGAGTTACACATACGAAAGGTACAGCAGTCTTGAGGACAAGGTACTGGTAAGAATAAACCAGGCCGTGCTCACGGTCTCGGCGAACAATTACGTAGTGAACATGTTCTCCGAGATCACAGAATGGATGGACTCCGGCCACTCGCAGGGAGCGGGTTACGCCGGATACACGATGACAGGGTTCGCCCGTGCATTCTACGGCATTCCGATATACAACGGACCGTCCAACTACACGGACCCGCGCACCGGAGCACCTTTCGCTAATGGATATGACTCGGTCACAGGCTACCCGATAGATCCGATATCAAAGATCTACGCTGTAGCCCCCAACGGTTATCTATTGCACCCGGGCACATATGATTACGTGCTGTACGAAACGGAATCGGACCTTGATAAAGTGCCGCTGACGTTCTTACTGAACACGCCGACCATACGCTTCGCCGAACTTGCAGGCCGCTCATACCCGATAGTGGTGAGCGCTGAGACAACGGTAGCGTACGAAGTGGTAAAGGCATTCGGCAACTTGGGAATAACATATACCGACGGTTCTACATTCTCACCTGCGGTAGATGATTCATACACATTGACGATCCCCGGCCTCATGGCAGGTAACAAGATCGTCTTTGAGTACAACAAAGAGTTGATTGTGCATACCTTCTCTACCTACGCAAGCTTCAATGCATGGCTGGCAGGAGGCGGTGTTGTACCAGTCGACGAAACAGACTACGATGTACCTTACACCGTATATGAAAGGAGATCTGGAGACAGCGGTAAGATAACGGTATCGTCAGGTCCGACCGCCATTACGTTGTCGGATATCAAAGGGGTCAAGCCGGGTAACACGGTCATGATCACCTACAACGGTATGACGTTCTTACACGTGTATGAAACGCTCGCTGCGCTGAACAAGTGGCTGACGGATGATAACGCAGACCTCTTCAACTTCACCGCTGACGGCGAATACGAGGTATCGGTTGAAGTATGTGTGAAGAAGAAGAGCAACAGCATCGGAATGATAGGCGACGGCGATGGGATAATATTGACCCTTCCGAACCTGGTCTCCGGTGACAAGATCGTTCTTACTTACGACGGTGTCAAGTACACGTATGAATTCAAAGGATACACCCCTGCATTCAACGACTGGTTGATAGGGGCGATAGAGTTCACCGAATACAAGACACACTCGGTAAGCTTCAAGGCTGTAAGATCGGACGGAACATCCACTGTTGTGCTGGACGGTACTCCTTACAGAGTAACGATACCGGGTACGACAATGGCGGGTGACAGAGTCATTATCACCGCCAATGACGGCATGGAGTTCGTACACGACTTCACAACAATGACCGCGTTCAATCAATGGGCGGCGAAACAACCGCTCTCCGGTAACTACAAGATGAACTTCATAAACGGAAGTCTTACGGTCGTAGACAGCAAAGAACTTTCATGGTTCGATGTCGACGAGAAAGTATGGGTGGAGTTCGAAATAAGCGACGACGATATAATAATGCAGAAGAAGACCGTGACGGATGATGCTACTGTCGGTCATGACGGCACTTATTTCACAATAAGCATCCCCGATCTTAAGAAAGGAGACAAGGTTTTCATCGGAACAGAGGTTCATCTGTACACGGATGCCGTTGCGTTCGAGAAATGGATACAGTCTCCGGTGATGCAAGGCATCTTGGGAGGGGTCGGAGCCGGCGGTGACGTGGAGTATGAAGTAATCCTCAATGCTTGGGTGGCCAACCTAGGTCCCGCCGGAGCGTTCGTTGATGTATGGTACGAACCGGACAGCGCCACATGGTGGGCTGACATACTCGGAGACCATGTTCAGATACAGCGTTTCGCAGCCGCAGAGGGAACTCTCGCGGGACGCGGTACGGTGACGCCCAACTTCAACGGTGTGCACATATTCAAGAACAGTAAGCTGATAATAAACGGCGAGACATCACTGGATGCATGGATAGACGGTGATCGGAACAATCCGGGCAAGGAAGGCAGCACCGAACTCGTGCTCAAAGGAACTTTGAGCAACACGAATTCGGGCAGTTTCGAAGTGAAATATCCATACACTATCGGCGACCCCGATGAGGATGTGGCACCCATATTCAAAGATCTCAGACCGGGCGATGTGATAACGTTCACATGGAGCGGCGGAGATGTAGAGTATAAGTTCACTAACTACGACGCTCTCAATGATTGGCTGAAAGGGGCAGGAGCGATCCCGCCCATGACCAACCCGTTCGGATTCGTCGGTACGGGATCTCACCAGGTAGATTACCAAGTGCTCAGACCGGACCACAAATCCACTGTATCTACGTTACTTATACCGGCTCAGGCGGTTGCACATCTGAACGATGTGCTGTACGTCACCGGCGACTATCTGCCGACCGTCCCTGACGGAATGACTCAGAGGGTCCCGGCAGAGATACAGGCAACCTCGACGTTGAACATGGGTTCGACCGCGTACCTATACGTAGGTGCGGACAAGGACGGACGCATGGGTGCCAGCGGTGTCATGAAAGTGAACGGAACATTGATCATAACACCCAACGACGGTATCAAATACGACTACAATGAGAAAGCGACCGGTCCGGCAGGCGGCTTCGATAACTACATCGACTTTGAAGAGTGGGTCGACTCACTGGGCATGGTCAAGGGCAACGCGGTCACTGTCACTATTAACGGCATAGATTACCCGTACCGTGAGGATGACGGCGGTTTCGATGGCGATGTTGAGGAATTCATCAAATGGGTGAAGACATTGGGAGGAACAGGACCGCAACCGAGCAACCCGCCGACCAAACCGAGAGGTGACGCGGTATCCATCACTGTCAGAGATGACATACGCATCAGAGCCTACGGTGAGATGCAGGTAACTGACGTCAACAACGCGGCATGGATGCAAAATACAGACCCAACCAAACCGGTCGAGGTCGTTGCTCAGGGTCTCGTTGTCTGGAGAAGAACGCAAGCTGTCGGTAAATTACCGTCAGGATTTGCGAACTTCATAGTAGGCGATGGCGTAGACCTGATAATCAAGAAGAACGCAGAGGCCACCTCTGTTGTTAATTACGACAACGTTGAGGATGAGTACAGCGTGAACATCCAAGGTCTCAAGAAAGGAGACACGATCATCATAGGAGAAAAGGTCCATAAATACACGGATGCCGACGCATTCGAGGACTGGATACTATCTCCAGATATACAAGCTCTCCTCGAAGCGGCCCATCTCAGCCCCGGCGGCAGAGTGAATTACGAAGTGGTCTTCGGTATAGAGAACGGAGGATATGCGAAGATAGACGGTCAGCTGGAGATCATGGGTAACGTGATCGTTGAAGGCGATACGACCGTAAGACAGAACCCCAATGACGGAACATTCCTCTGGGGCGGAACGTTTGGCGGTACCATAGCCCGTCTGGGTGACGGTACCTTCAAGACCGGATCGATGACCATTCCGAGTTCCTCGAGAATGAACATCAACAGCTTCTCAATGATAGCTGACGATCCGGACGACCCGGCAAGCTATTCGTTCACGGTGAACTACCTTGACACGATACTTAACATCGGCGAGTCATCCGCAGCCCTGACGATGGGCTCCGGAAGCTGGCTGGAATTGTCTGATTCGTTCATACTGGTAGGAACGGACGAGGACTATGAGAATTACTCCATAAACGTACCGAGAGTAAGGGAAGGAGAACTTACGGTATCAATGGATCCGTATACACTGCCCATACCCGGCATAAGGGCGGGCGACGTGGTAAACCTTACCTTTATCAACGAGAACGGAACGGAACAGAACGAATCGTACGGCCCCTTCACAACATACGCAGCATTCAATGAATGGGTACTGACACAGCCGATAGACTTCACAAAAGGCGACATGGAAGAGGGCAAGTACAAAGTGTTGTACGAAATTGTGAAGGCGGAAGGTCTCACAGCCGTCACTGAAAAGGACGGCATCTACAAGATCAACATCACTAACCTCAGGATAGGCGATGAAGTGATCCTTACCTACGATGACGTAGAGTACAGGCATGACTTCACGACATACGCGGACTTCAACGACTGGTTGCTCTCAAAAGAGATGCAGAAGGTCTTGGAGGATGCAGAAGGCGACACCGGCAACATCGATTACAAGGTGCTTAGATCATCGGACACCCTCGAGGTAACATGGGGCAAATATAACATACCTATACTGGGACTGAGACCGGGTGATGAGATCTTTGTTACGTACAACGGCGTGACGGTGAGCTACCGCGAAGATCACGATATCAGAGGATTCACAACGTACACGGAATTCAACAAGTGGCAACCGTTCGATTCGTTCGATTTCGAGATCGGATTCTACGATCTGGAATACACTGTGGTCTCGGCCGGTGCCGCAACGATATCCGGTAACGGAATGATCACCACGCCCGGTTCATTGAACATAGAACCTCTGATGACGATGAGGATAGGTTCCGAATCATCTTTGAGAGTAGGTTACGGACTTACGGGCATGGATGATTCGGAGGAAGTGTCCGAAGTGTTCGGAACGCTTGATGTGTTCGGAACACTCATGATACGTGACGCGACATCATTGACGACGAACAGCGATCCGGACGGAAGAACAATAATTGAAACGGACGCCGATCCGTACTATCCGCGTACGATAACGGTTTCGGGTAACGTGACGTTCAACGTCGGTTCCAACTTCGTAGTAGGGACCGTTAACTTCCTCGGATACGCATGTCATGAGGATCATGATGATACCCCGCCGTTCGACGGTCACTTCAATGCGTTGTTATCAGGAACATTCACAGCGAGAATAGGCACCACCGGAATATTCCATGGTGTGCTGAACGGTGTGATGGACCTGCTGAACAACCCGTTGGTAGATTGCGGTTTCAACATGGATTGCATCGATCCGCTATGTACGCTCGTAAACCCGTGCGCTCACTGCAAAGAGGACTACTTCACCGGATGGACATACAGCGGATGGTACAGCCTCATCGAGGAAAGAGGAACATCCAGGATCAACTTCTTCGAGATGATCCCGACCGGTAACCCCGTGACGAGATTGGACCTCGGTAAGATGACGGCGGAAGGATTCTTTGTGCAGTACGTTATGCAAGACACATTCGGTGCGGATTACGTCCAATACACACTGTTCTACCACCACGAGGCGATAATAGAAGATGGGATAATTCTCCCCGGAGACATAGATCTCAGCAGCTTCAGACCGGGCGACAAGATCACTCTTGCCTACGATCCGGACAAGAACGAAGGCCTCGGCACCAAGAACAGCAGCAAACCGTACACGTTCGAAGATAACGGCTCCGGAGGAGTGAATGTATCTAAGTTCAACGATTGGATAGCAGAAGGACAGATCACACTGCCGACAGACCCCGGACTGTACAAATTGGACATCAGAGGAACGATGAAGAACATCGATCCGAATGACACGGGTCCGGTGGACGGTAAGTTCGTTATACGCGTGGACAAGGCAACCGACAGGATCGCATTCGCGATCATGTACTCCAATTACTACTATTGGACAGAGATGGGCGACGAACCCGATCCGGAGAACCCGGAGATGATGGTCAGATTCCCGTCACTGGAAAAGGCATGGGAAGCATGGAATGCAAGTCAGTTGTATCCTGATGTAATATACCCCGATTTCATCGGAGACCTTGTTGCGGTAGGTACGATCATTGACAACCTCGGCGGTAACAGCGGTTTGGACTTCGGCGACGATGTGACATTCTGGCTGTACTATCCGTGGGAAGATGGAGATGAGTTCTACGTCGACCCGATCAGAGATGTCGGACAGGTCACATGGTTGGACCTTTCCGAAGGAAAGAACGGTAAAGTAACGTTAGGCAGAATAATCACAGGTGTCGACGGCGAAGGATGGGGTACCCTTACAATAGAGGGTATAGCCGTTATCGTCGACGGCGATGTCGATATGTCTGACGACCGGACAGATTACGCGCCGGGATTCATAGCAGGTACCGGAGTACTGAAGCTGATGAACGATGCAAAGATATGGGCGCACGGAATCATATTGGATGCTGACGATGCGGACTCTGCGAACACAGGGAACATGTTGGTCGCAGGTAACGTTACCATATACAAGGCCCCGGGCGCCACCGGTGATTGTGACGTAGCGGTAGACACACTTGAAATGGCATTGCTCGACAGTAAAGTGAACCTTGTCATTGCGGACGGCGGTCTTACGGTGAACAGTAAGATAGATCTGACTGGAGACCTGTGGGTCGGAGGAGTGCTTACGGCGGAAGGTTCAATTGACATAAAAGCAACGGGCGAAGGTGTCAAAGGCAGCCTTACGGCACATGAAGTAATTGTCGACGGAACATCTTCTACGGTGTTCGTTGACGGTAATGTCACTGTCATCGAAGGAACTGCCCGTGGCGATCTGACGGCAGACGGATGGGTTGTGATCACAGGCATACTCACAGCGGGTGACGTGGATGTCGGAAAATCAACGGCAGACTACCTCCGTGTCGGCGACTATGCGGATGTTACAAGTATTACCGCCGGAGGCGAGGTACGCGTTACCAACAGCCTGATAGTGAATGTTCCCGCAGGTGACACGAACGCGGTGACCGCATACCAGTTATGGGTCGGCGGAGCGTTGGATATCACTGGTACGGATGTAACTGTCACGCTTGACAGGGAAGGCATCGCTGATAACAACAGAGCGGTGTCGACCGTAATGGGTTCATTCTCTTCATCGGGCGGATGTACGATACTGCTTCCGGAATGGCATGATTTCATAATCAGAGGAAGTGTCAACTCCGCCGGTGCTCTCACCGTAGAAACAGATGAAGATGCCGCAGACCCCGGATTCCTGCAGGTTAACGGTAACGTTAACGTGAACGGTAAATTCGAGACGAAGTATGTGGATGTGGATGTCGGTCAATCCCTCAGAGCAACGGAGGTGGACATCGACGGAACATTGGACGTGTTCATAAACGCGACCATTAACGGAGACATCACCGTACGCGGCAACACAACGATAAACGGCACGCTCAATGCCGAGAACATAACCATCGGATGCGATCTCGACAAGACCTATCCGCTTTGTCTGACAGATCCGCCCGCCAACCTGGACGTAGGCGGAACGATAACTGCGGACGGTTCGGTACACATATCCGGTAACCTCATCGCAGGTGCGTCCGTAGTGGTCGACGTCGACCTCATTGTCCACGGCAATGTGGATGTGACATACACACTCTATGTCAAGCGCGATGTGATGGCAGGTACTGATGATACCAACTACGTGGATATCGGTTGGGATGCTCGTATAGACGGAAACTTCACCTCAATGGGTGACGTGGACGTTACATGGAACTTGTATGTAGCAGGTCCTGAGACGACGATCGGTGGCGACCTCTTTGCAGGACGCGGCGCTAACGTCAAGAACCTCACGGTCGAAGGCAACGTCGAGATAGAAACTGACAACCTGACCGCTTTGAAAACGGAAATAGGCGGAGATCTTGATGTCACCGTAGGGAGCGCGAGCACCAATGACCTCAAGGTGGGAGGCAATGTACGTGTTTACAACAACCTGACCTCGTGGGAAATAGAAATCGACGGAACCCTTACAACGGTGACCGGAAGCGTACGCGCGGACGACGTCACAGTAATGGGCCACGTCGACATCGGATTCAACTTCGATGCGAAGGAAGTGAAGGTCGGAAACAGCCTTGCTCCTCTGGCAAACCTGAAGGTCAACAACGCAGCGACCGTAGAATCGCTCTCCGTGACAGGGAATGCGAATATCGTTAATGGAAGCCTCAGGGTAATGGACGGCGATGCGATCGTTGACGGATGGCTGTATGTCGGTGCCGACTTCACTGTTGTGGACGGACATGCGACCATAGGCAGCGTTCGTGTTCCCGCCGACTATTTGAGGGTCCTCGGAAACCTCAGGGTCTCAGAAGGAAACCTGACAGTGACCGGAGACGCATATGTCGGAGAGAACTTCAGGATCACTGACGGAAGC